>ERZ824600.214-NODE-214-length-89858-cov-16.010523_pt1 | contig 89858 bp, 90 predicted proteins | sample MGYA00519933_ERZ824600 | MGnify/ENA primary metagenome ERZ824600 (study PRJEB31778, sample SAMEA3449178) | human gut metagenome | biome: human gut; feature: human-associated habitat; material: faeces | place: United Kingdom | collected 2010/2012 ...
TATGTTTCACGTGGAACATTGTTTTATCATCATTCTTATGTTTCACGTGGAACATTATTTTATTATTATTCCTATGTTTCACGTGGAACATTGTTTTATTATTATTCCTATGTTTCACTTGAAACATTATCTACTATTATTTCTATATTACATATAAAACATAAGTATATAAATATAAACATTTTACAATAATTATTAAATATTCTCGTTTTAAACAAAGAAAGTTATTAACATATACTTATTCATACCTTGATAATGCACATTCAAGGTATGAATTAACTGCTTATTCTAAAAGAAGTTATCAACAAAATGACTAAAAATCATAAAAAAAGAGGAATTATTCCTCTTCAATTGCTTCACTAGCAACAATTTCTGCGGAACCAACCTTTTGGTCCTCACGCAAATTAATTAATTTAACACCCTGTGCTACTCTACCTGTTTTAGAAACCTGATTCAAAGGTAATCTAATAATTGTACCACTATTAGTAATAATCATTAAATCACAATCATCTTTTATTGCTTTAAAAGCAACAATATTTCCATTCTTTTCAGTAATATTTAAAGCTTTAACACCTTTACTACCTCTATGAGTCATACGATATTCAGAAACATTAGTCTTTTTACCATAACCATTTTCAGTAATTATCAACACTAATTGGTCAGCATCAAATATTTCCATTCCGATACATTTAGAGTTATCAACATTTATACCCTTTACACCAGAAGCTGTACGACCCATAACACGAATCTCGTTTTCAACAAATCGAATCATACGGCCATCACTAGTTGCTAACATAACCTCATTCGAACCATTTGTTTTATTAACAGAAATAAGTTCATCATCTTCGCGTAATGAAATTGCTATCTTACCACTAGTTCTAATATTTTCAAACTCTTCTAAAGGAGTTCTCTTAACAATACCATTTTGTGTACAGAATACTAAATATTCATTCTTTTCATCGGCAGAAACCATTGTCATTGCTTTAATTTTCTCATCCTTCGCTAAAGGAAGTAAATTAATAATAGGTAATCCCTTAGATTGTCTACTATATAAAGGAACTTCATATCCTTTCATACGATATACACGACCCTTATTACTAAAGAACATCAAGTAATCATGAGTTGTCATATTAATCATATGTTCGGCGAAATCTTCTTCATTAGTAGTCATGCCTTTTATACCTACACCACCACGATTTTGCGATTTATAAGTATCTGATGTAACTCTCTTAATATAGCCCTTGTTAGTTAATGTAACAATAATATCTTCAACAGGAATCAAGGATTCATCCTCTATATAATCAATTGCTGTCATATCAATATGAGTTCTACGTTCATCAGCATATTTTTCTTTAATTTCAAGCATTTCTTTCTTAATAATATCTAAAACCATTTGTTCAGATCCAAGAATTTCTTTATATTTTCCAATTATTTCAAGAAGTTCATTCAATTCTTCCAAAACCTTATCAATTTCCATACCTGTTAATTTTCTTAACTTCATTTCAAGAATAGCATTAGACTGAATATCATCCAAACTAAATTGATTATGTAATTTTTCCTTAGCAATTACATCAGTTTTAGAGCCTCTAATTATCTTAATCACTTCATCAATATTATCAAGTGCTATCTTTAAGCCTTCTAAGATATGAACACGCTCTTCAGCTTTATTCAAATCAAATCTTGTTCTTCTAATAATAACTTCCTTTTGGAAATCAATATATTTAGAAATAATATCTTTTAACCCTAGTGTTCTAGGAGTTAAACCATCAAGCATTAATAATGTAATACCATAAGTAACCTGAAAATCGGTATGTTTATATAAATTATTTAAAACAACTTGTGGATTGGCCTCTCTTTTAAGCGTGATGATTATTTTAACACCATCTTTTAAATCAATATGATAATCAGCAATTCCTTCAATTGTCTTGTTATGAACAAGTTCAGCAAGTTTAGTTTTTAAATCTAAAGTATTAACACCATAAGGAACTTCAGTAACAATTATTTCATTATGACCATCTACTTCTTCAATTGAAGCCTTACTTCTAATCGTAATTGTTCCCTTACCTGTATCATAAGCCTTCTTTATACCAGAATTACCAAGGATAACTGCACCCGTTGGAAAGTCAGGTCCTTTAATGTATTGCATTAAACCCAAGGTATCAATGTCAGGATTATCAATATATGCAACACAACCATCTATTACCTCTCCTAAATTATGAGGAGGAATATTTGTAGCCATACCAACAGCAATACCCATTGTTCCATTTACTAAAATATTAGGAAACCTTGAAGGTAAAACCTGTGGTTCCTTGCTTTCCTCATCAAAATTAGGAACCATATTAACTGTATCTTTATAAATATCTCTAAGTAATTCAAGAGAAATCTTAGAAAGACGTGCTTCTGTATAACGCATTGCCGCAGCACCATCGCCATCAATATTACCAAAGTTACCATGTCCATCGACAAGTGGAGCACGATAAGAAAAGTCTTGAGCCATTCTTACCATTGCTTCATAAATTGAAGAATCTCCATGTGGATGATAGTGTCCCATAACATAACCAACCGTTGTAGCAGATTTTCTATGAGGTTTATCAGGAGTATAGCCACACTCTAACATTGACCACAAAATACGCCTGTGAACGGGTTTTAAACCATCCCTAAGGTCTGGTAAAGCACGCGATGCAATAACGCTCATAGAGTAGTCTAAAAACGATTTTTCAATTTCATTAACAATATTATTTTCTGATAAACTATCTCTTTCGTGAAAAGTACCACCATAGATGTTTTCATCTTCATTTTTTTCAGTATCATTATCAATAACTTCATCATTAATATCTTGTTCATTTATATTTTCTAATTCATTATTATCCATAAATACCCCCTATATATCTAGATTTTGAACATATCCAGCCTTTTCTTCGATAAACTGTCTTCTAGGTCCAACATCTTCTCCCATTAATTTTTCAAATGCAGCATCTGCAGCAATACAATCACTAACAGTAATTCTACGCAATGTTCTCTTTTCAATATCCATTGTAGTTTCATTCAATTCAGCTGCATCCATTTCTCCTAAACCTTTCATACGTGCAATACTAGCTCTTGCTCTAACCTTTTCATCTAATGAATTCAAATATTCTTTAAGTTCAATTTCATCTAGTACATATTTACGTGTTTTACCGTGCATTACTCTAAATAATGGTGGTTGCGCAGCATATACATGTCCAGCTTCAACAATTGGTTTAAAAAACCTATAGAAAAGCGTTAAAAGCAATACTCTAATATGAGCACCATCAACATCGGCATCGGTCATAATAATAATCTTATTATATCTTAATTTAGTTATATCAAATTCTTCACCAATACCAGTTCCAAAAGCTGTTATTATTGTTCTAATTTCTTCATTTTGTAAGGCCTTATCAAGGCGAGCCTTTTCAACATTAAGAATTTTACCTCTAAGTGGAAGAATAGCTTGAGTCATTGCATCACGGCACTTTTTAGCGCTTCCGCCAGCAGAATCTCCTTCGACTATAAATATTTCCGAAACTGAATGATCTTTACTTTTACAATCAACAAGTTTTCCATAAAAATTACTAATTGCTAAATCACTTTTTCTAGCAACTTCTCTGGCCCTTTTAGCAGCATTTCTGCCTCTACACGCAATAATACATTTTTCAACAATTACTTTAGCTTGCGCTGGGTTTTCTAGTAAAAATCTTTCAAATCCAGCTGAAAAAACATTATCAGCAAGTTTCCTTACCTCTGAATTACCAAGTCTTCCTTTTGTTTGACCCTCAAATTGTGGATTTGGATGTTTACAAGAAATAATCATTGTAAGACCTTCTTTAACATCATCACCAATTAAGGCTTCATCCTTCTCTTTTAATAATCCTACTTTTCTAGCATAATTATTAATAACTCTTGTAAGTGCTCTACGAACACCTTCTTCATGAGTACCACCATCATGTGTATTAATGTTATTAACAAATGAATAAATATTAGCGTTATAACTAGTATTATATTGCATTGCAACTTCAAAGAATACCCCATCTTCAGATCCTTCTAAATGAATAATATCTTCGTGAATAGGAGTTTTATTTTGGTTAATAAATTTAACATACTCAGATATACCACCTTCATACATAAAGGTTTCGCCTGTAGTATCTTCCATATCACGATCATCACGCAAAGTAATTTTTAAACCTCTATTTAAAAATGCTAATTCACGAATTCTAACTTTTAAAGTATCATAATCGTATATATCAGTATCAAATATCTCTGGATCTGGTTTAAATGTAACTGTTGTGCCTGTTCTATTTTCTTCACAATCACCAATTACTTTAAGTGGTGCGACTATATGACCACCATTTTCAAATCGAACAAAATAAATTTTACCATTTTTATATACTTTTACTTCTACCCATTTACTTAATGCATTAACAACACTAGCGCCAACGCCATGAAGACCACCAGATACCTTATAGCCTCCACCTCCGAATTTTCCTCCAGCGTGTAATACTGTGTAAACAGTTTCTACTGTTGAAATACCCGTTTTGGGATGAATATCAACTGGTATACCTCTTCCATCATCTTTTACTGTAACAGAATTATCTTTATTTATAATTACTTCTATATGTTTACAATAACCAGCCAAAGCTTCATCAATTGAATTATCAACAATTTCCCAAACTAAGTGATGTAAGCCTTTTACATCTGTTGTACCGATATACATACCGGGTCTTTTTCTTACTGCTTCCAATCCCTCAAGGACTTGAATATCAGCAGCATCATAATGTTGCTCATTTTTCATTTTCACTTCACCTCTCCTGAAACAACTACATTTCCATTTTCTACTTTAAATATTTTAGCTTTTTTAACTAATTCTTCATTTAAATTACTTAAATCAGTCGTAGTTATAAAAGTTTGAACATTTTCATATATATATTCAAATAAATTAGTTCTTTTTTCAAAATCTAATTCACTAAATACATCATCCAATAACAAAATAGGAACAACCCTATCATATTTGCGCAAAATCTCTATTGAAGCCATTTTTAAAGCAATTACAGCCATTCTTTGTTGACCTTGTGAACAAAACTTTTTCATTTCTTTATTATCAAGAAAGAACTCAAGATCATCTTTTTGTGGACCAATTAATGTTGAACCAACAATTAATTCTTTATCAATATTTGATTCAAATCTATTATTAAGGGTATCTTCTAAATTATCATCAATAATAACATCCGTTTTATAATTAAGTTTAAGTCCTTTATATCCTGTAAGTTTAAAATAAATATCTTCAATAAAATCATTTAATCTTTCAACATACTTTTTGCGGCTTTTATAGATATAAACAATTTTGTTAATTAAAAACTTCGTAAGAATATCTAAATATGCCCTATCAACAGTAAATCCACTAAGAGAATTTTTTAAAATATTATTCCTTTTTTTCAAAATATTATTAAATTCATTCAAAACGCTATAATATTTACTGCCAATAAGCGAAAATTGTTCAATTTGAACATCTAAATATTCTCTTCTTTCTTGCGGTAAACCCTTAATAATATTCAAATCTTCTGGACAAAATAAAATAACTTTCATTTTTCCAATAAAATCATCCATTTTTAGTGTTTTTTTACCATCAATAAAACATTTTTTACGATTTTTAACATAATCTATTTGCAAATTATAATTATACTCATTTTCAATTAAACCATTAACTCTAAAAAAATCTTTATTTTCCATTAATAATTCAACATCAAATGAAGTACGATGAGACTTGGTAATACCTAAAAAATAAATGGCTTCAAGCAAATTAGTTTTTCCTTGAGCATTTTTCCCATAAAATATGTTAATTTTATTACTAAAATCTAATCTTACATACTCATAATTGCGCAAATTAACAATTTCTAAATTTTTTAATACCATAATTTTGCCTTTTTCCTTATTTTACGATTTTAAGGCCTTTTGGGATTTTCAAGTATACCCATACCTCAATAACATTATATCACAAAAAAAGACTAAATAAAAGTCAAAAATGAGGTATTTCCTCATTTTTATTGCTTTTGTCGATCGTATAATATACAACTTAACCTTGTAGCTCTGAGCATTTGGTTTTCAATACTATCAAATGAACTTTCAAGTATTAATTCGTATCCTGTTTTAAATAATATTTTCGCGCCTAATTCGTGTTTAACAACCTTATCAACATTCGTTATTGAAAACCAAGAACATTTTGTAAATTTCGGTGATGAAATTGGAAATAATATTATTGGTTTTGATTCTTCAACAATAATTGGTAATTTATAAGAGCATCCTAGCATAGATCTTGTTGCTTCACATCTTCCTTCATAAGTTGAACCATAATATTTACAACTATTTTCGACGATTTCAAGTGATGACATTGAAACATAAAATTCTCTTTCTTTTTCAATAATTCTTGACAATGTTTCACTTACAGCTATTATCGCAAGTGTTGATGAATTAATTTCATATGAATCTAACATAATCCCCCTCCTTTTCAGATTTCATGATAAACATGATGAGGCATATATTAACACCCTACTTTGTCGAAATATGTTGAAATTTGTCGAAAATAATAATAAATTTGCAAAAAAAAGAGAAAAAATGAATTTTTTCTTCTTTTTCATCTAAAATGTTCTAATTGGTACAATTAATTGTGTTAAATCTTCTTGTCCAGGATTTTTAACAATAATTGGTAATAATTCTCCATTAAATAACAAATTAATCTCATCAGCATTAAATGTTTTAACTGCTTCCATCATATAGCGAGCACTAAAAGATATCACAATATCAGAGTTATTAACATTTTTGATGTTAATATTTTCATCAACCATACCAATTTCTGGTACATTTGATGTAATTTTCATTGTATCTCCGCTTGTTTCTAATCTTATAGTATTTTTTTCATCATTATTTGAAAGTAAAGATGCCCTATCTATAGCGCCATAAAAATCATTCAAATTAACAATTATAGATACTTTAAACTCATTAGGTACTAACCTTGATGTATCAGGGAATGTTGCATTAATAACACTAGTTAAAAACACAATATTGTTAATTTTAAATATAATTTTATTATCAAATACAAACATTCTAACTGCTTCATCACTATCTGGTAATAAATGAATCATTTCCTTCAAGTTTCGTGTAGGTAATATTAAATTATAATTTTTATCAAGTGTTTGATCCAAAATTATTTCTTTTTTAGCAAGTCTATATGAATCAGTTGCTGTACATACTAACTTATTTCCCTCAAAATTAAAGTCAATTCCTGTTAAAGCAGGTCTTGATTCTTGAGTAGAAGATGCGAATGATATTTGATTTATTATATTTCTAAAAATATTACTATTAATATTAATACAAGTATCATTTTCTTCCAAATCAATTTCTGGAAATTCATTAACATCATTACAATTTAAATAAAATTTTGAATTTTCTGTAAAAATATATAATTTTCCACTATCATCAGTTTCAATATTAATAATTGTATTAGGTAACTTATTAATAATATCATAAATAAATCTACCTGCTACAACAGTACTTCCACTTTCATCAATACTTAATATAAGAGACCTATCAATAAGTGTCTTTATTGCTATATTATTATCAGTACTAATCATATATAAACCGTCTTCATTTAATTCAAGTTTAATACAGTTTAATATAGGTACTAAGTTTTTATTTGATATACCTCTTATTACATAATTTAAATGTTCCATTAAAACATTTTGTTTAATTGCAAATTTCATTTTCTAACCTCCCTATTTTTAATAATATTTTATATATATTATTATTATTAATGTTGATATTGTTGATAACTCACGAAAAGCCTTATAAAATAATGTTAACATTAGTGTTGATAACTTGTTAATAATTCGAGTTATTAACATTTCCTAGTTGACTATATATTTTATTGATAGCAATTTTGAGTTGTTCATTAGTTTCAATTTCTTTTTTAATTTTATCTACAGCATGACATACTGTTGCGTGGTTTTTTCCACCAAAAGCCATTCCAATTTTTTCAAGGTTTTCATCTAACATAATTCTACATATATACATTGCGACTTGTCTTGGAATAACTAATGTATTATTTCTTCTTTTACTCTTTAAATCTTCAACATTTACATTATACTGATTCGCAACAATTTGTTGAACTTGTTCAATTTTATTTTTATCAGTAACCGTAACAACAAAGAAATTTTTTAAAGCTTCAATTGCGAAATCATATGTTATCTCTGCTCCACCCATCATTGATGAATACATAAGAACTCTATTTAAAGAACATTCAAGTTTTCTTATATCAGTAGTGCAATTACTGGCAATATATTCAATAACCTCATCAGGAATATTAACAACCACACCTTTTTCAACAATTTTGTTCTTAATTATATTTAGCCTAAGCTCAAAATCAGGTGGTTGGATATCAACCGGTAATCCGCTTGTAAACCTTGTTCTTAAACGGTCTTCAAGTTTTCTTAAATCATCAGGTGACCTATCAGAACATAAAACAATTTGTTTATTATTAGTTGTTAATTCATTAAATATATTAAAGAATTCTTGCTGAGATTTAAGAGCTGTTTCCAAAAATTGAATATCATCTATTAATAAAGTATCAATTTTTCTATATTTTTTCTTAAACTCAGCTACCCTATCATAATTATAACCATTTTTACCTGCATAGATTTCAACAAAATCGTTGATAAATTGTTCACAAGTAACATATAACACATTTTTATGATGCTTTTTCGAAATATAATTTCCAATTGCGTGCATTAAATGGGTTTTACCAACACCACTTCTACCATATACAAATAAAGGATTATACATCATTCCTGGGCTTTCAGCAATCGCTAAAGCTGAAACATATGCAAACTTATTACTGGTTCCAACAATAAAATTATCAAAAGTATAGTTTGGATTTAAATTGGAAATTAGTTTTTCCTCTTCAACCTCTTTAATTTCACATACTTCTTCTTCTTTTTTTATTTCAGAATCTAGAAAATATTTAAAATTATAATTTGTTCCCGTAAGATCAAAAACAATCTCTTCCATATTTTCTTGATATCTTTGCTTTAAAATAGTTTTAGCAGCTTCATATGGCACAATTAAATTAATTGTATCATCATCGATTGCATAGATTTTCGTGTTTTCAAACCAAGTCGTATATGCGACAGGGTCAACGATTAACTTTATTTTATCTAAAACTGAAATCCATAATTGTTCAATATTTAAGTTCATCTGTATCACCCACCCTTAACGACTTACAACCATATTTTAACCTATTTTCTTGGAAAAAAAAAGCATTTTTCACAATTTTCTTTAAAAAAAAATTATCAACATTTTATCAACAGTACTTTCATCGTATTTTTATTGGTCTTAGAGAGTTATTAACATAATTGTTGATAACTCTATCAACAGCGAATTTTATCAACTTTTGTCGAATTAACATTTTTGTTAATAAGTGTAAAAACATATGTAATTGCTTAAAAAAAAGTTGTTGATATCTTGCAAATAACTTTTATTTATGATATATTATACAGGTCTTAACCGAAAAGTTATTAACAAGGGAGGTGTCGAAATGAAAGGAACATATCAACCAAATAATCGTAAAAGAAGTAAAAAACAAGGCTTTTTAGCTAGAATGAAGACAAACGTTATAAACAAGAGAAGAAGAAAGGGACGCAAAGTTCTTGCACACTAGATCACTGAAAGTTCAGTGACTTTTTAATATGAGGTGTTTATGAAAAAGATAAATATTGTTAAAAAAAATGAAGATTTCAAAAGAGTAATAACAAAAGGAAAATATAAAAAAGGTGAACTATTCAATATATATATAGAAGATAGTGGAGAAAATATATATCATTTTGGAATAAGTGTTAGTAAAAAAGTAGGTAATGCTGTTACAAGAAATAAGATAAAAAGAAGATTAAAATCAATAATCGATAAAAAAAACTACCAAAATGGTTTCAATTGTATTATAATAGTAAAAGGAGCGATTAATAACTATGATTACAAATCTATAGAAGAAAAACTATTAAATGCTCTTACAGAACTAAAAATAATAGAAGGAGAACCGAATGAAAAATAAGAGTAAAATCTTAATACTTTTAACAATTCTACTTTTAACAGGATGTACTAAACAATTAAAAGACACAAGTGGTCAAGTTTTAAGACATCCAATAACAGGTCAAGGATTAGTTGAAAACGTATTATGTAGACCAGAAAATGAAGAATCAATCAAAAAATATGAAGAAGCAGGAATTGATATAAATAAATATCCGACTTGTAAAGAATTTTCACCATTTAAAACAAAATATGAAGGCATTTGGACAAGTGTATTTGTAAAACCATTAGCTTGGGTAATTCTAAAAATAGGTTATGTTGTAAAAGATTATGGATTAGCTTTAATAATAATAACAATTATAATAAGATTAATATTATATCCACTTACAAATAAAACAGCAATGCAAAGCGAAAATCTTGCAAAAGCTAAACCTGAACTTGATAGATTAGAAAAGAAATATGCTGGCAAAAACGACCAAGATTCAATGATGAAGAAAAGTCAAGAAATGATGTTAATATATAAGAAATATAATATTAACCCATTATCAAGTTGTTTATTTGCGTTTATTCAAATACCATTATTATTTGCATTCTATGAAGCAATGAACCGTTTACCAGCAATATTTGAAGGTAAGTTCTTACATATTGTTGATTTAGGAAAAACAGCATCAAGTGCATTCACAGATGTTATAAATGGTGCATCTGCACTTAACTTACTATATATTTTATTACCAATAATAGTAACCCTAGTAACGCATTTCTCATTTAAATTAAATAAAACAGCAACTGAAACAAACGATAATATGATGAAATTTATGCCAATCTATATGGTTGGAATAATTGGTTTCTCATCAATATTTATATCAACAGCAATATGTTTATATTGGATAACTAATAGTACATTTACTATAGTTCAAAACTTAATTGTTAAAAGGAGGGCTCAAAATGCAAAATAAATACGAAGGAAGAACATATGAAGAAGCCTTACAAAAATGTTTAAGGACACTTGAACTAGATGAAACCGAATTATATATTGACGTAAAAGAACTAGAACCAAGTGAAGATAATAAAAATAAAGTAGAAATTACAGTATTACCTAAATCAGAAGTAATAGAATATATTAAAGAAATTGTTCAAAACATTGGAAATGCCTTAGTTTCTAAAATAACAACCAAAGTAAGTGATACATATGATGTATTAAATGTATCAATTTATTCTGATGTAAATCCTATATTAATAGGAAAAGATGGTAAAAATCTAAGCGCAATTCAAACAATTATAAAACAATCAATATTTAAAAAGTTTAATCGTAATGTAAAAGTTACTGTTGACATAGCAAATTATAAAAATAAAAAGATAAGAAATCTAAAATATGAAGTATCAAAAATCGCGAAAGAAGTGCTTAACTCAAAAGTAGAAGCACATCTAGATCCGATGAATTCATATGAAAGAAGAATAGTTCATACACTAGTAAGTGAGTTTAACAATTTAGAAACAATCAGTGAAGGTGAAGAACCAAACCGTTATGTTGTAATAAAATACAAAGAAAATACCTATTAATAGGTCTTTTTTTCTTGTAATCTACTTAAAGAAGTGCTAAAATACCAATAGAAAAAGAGGGAGATAGTATGAATGACACAATCGCAGCCATCGCAACTGCAGTAGGAATAGGGGCAATATCAATAATTAGAGTAAGTGGTCCCAAAGCAATTGAAATAGTAAATTCTATATATAAAGGAAAAGATTTAACAAAAGTAAAAGATCATACAATAAATTATGGCTATATTGTAGATGGAAATAATAAAATAGATGAAGTGTTAGTATCTGTAATGAAAGCACCAAAAACATTTACAACCGAAGATATCGTTGAAATAAATTGTCACGGTGGTATAATTGCTAGCAACAATATTCTTGAATTACTTTTAACCAAAGGAGCTCGCCTAGCTGAACCAGGTGAATTTACTAAAAGAGCATTTTTAAATGGTCGTATTAACTTAGTTGAAGCAGATGGTATAATGGATATGATATCCGCTAAAAATGAAAGTATGAGTAAAATGGCACTTCAAAAAATAAATGGAAATACAAGTAATAATATCAAAAAAATAAGAGATATGCTTGCTGGAATAATAACAAATATTGAAGTAAACATTGACTATCCAGAGTATTATGACATTGAAGAAATGACCAATCAAAAAATTGAAACCGAAATGGTAAAAGTAAAAAATATCCTAGAGGAAACAATCAAAAAATCCAAAGATGGAACTATTATCAAAAATGGTATTAATCTATTAATACTCGGAAAACCAAATGTTGGAAAAAGTAGTTTATTAAATGCTTTATTAGAGGAAGAAAAAGCAATTGTAACAGATATTGAAGGAACAACAAGAGATATTGTTGAAGGATCAATAACCGTAAATGGAATTATGTTAAATATAATAGATACAGCTGGAATAAGAAAAACTGATAATTTAGTTGAACAAATAGGTGTAGATAGAAGTATTAAAATGATTGAAAAAGCTGATTTAATTATCTATATGTTAAATAATAATACATCATTTACAAAAGAAGATGAAGATTTACTTGAACAAATTAAAAATAAACCATATATTATATGTATTAACAAAACAGATCTTGAAAACAAGTTAGAATTACCAAATAAATATCAAAATATAATAAAAATGAGTATAAATAAAAAAGAAGGATTAGAAGACTTAAAAAATAAAATAAGTGAGATGTTTAATTTAGAACAAATAGAAACATCTGACCTAAACTATATAACAAATCCAGACCAAATAAGTAAATTAAAAATTAGTTTAAATGCCGCAAAAGAAGTCCTAGCCAAAGTAAAAGAAGTTCCAGTTGATATGCTTGAAATAGATATAAGAGCAATATGGAATTGTTTAGGCGAAATATTAGGTGAGAATTATGAGGAAGAATTATTAGATGAATTATTCTCAAGATTCTGTGTAGGGAAGTGAAATAAATGAATTATGAAATAATCGTTGTAGGAGGAGGCCATGCCGGCTGTGAAGCATCACTTGCATCAGCACGTAAAGGTCATAAAACCCTTCTAGTAACATCAAATATAAAAAATATAGCAGATATGCCTTGTAATCCATCAATTGGCGGATCAGCCAAAGGCATAGTCGTGAGAGAAATTGACGCTTTAGGCGGAGAAATGGGAAGAAATGCTGATAAATCATTACTTCAAATAAAAATGTTAAATAATGCCAAAGGTCCAGCAGTACGAGCTTTAAGAGCCCAAGCAGATAAAATAACTTATCCACAAAATATGCTCAAAACTCTGCAAAATACAGAAAATCTAACAATTTTAGAAGGAATGGTTGAAGATTTAATCGTAAAAGATAATAAAGTATCAGGAATTATCCTTGAAAATAGTGAAGAAATAACATCAAATATTGTCATATTAACAACCGGAACCTATCTAAAAGCTGATATTATGATTGGTTCAACAAGAACAAGAAGTGGCCCTCATTATGAGAAACCAAGTAATTTCTTGAGTGATAACTTAAAAAAATATGGCTTAAAAGTAATAAGACTAAAAACTGGAACCCCTCAAAGAATTGATAAAAAATCAATTGACTTTTCTAAAACGGAATTAGAAGAAGGAGATAAAGAACCATTAACATTTAGTTTTGACAATATTGTCTATTATGATGTTAACAATCAAGTACCTTGTCATTTAACATATACAACACCCAAAACACATGAAATTATTAAAAATAATATTCATAAATCAAGTATGTATGGTGGTTTAAATGATGTAACAGGTGTCGGACCAAGATACTGCCCATCAATTGAAGATAAAGTAATGCGTTTTAAAGATAAAGAAAGACACCAATTATTCTTAGAACCAGAAAGTATTTATTATGATGACATTTATTTGCAAGGCTTTTCAACAAGTATGCCATATGAAATTCAAGAAGAAATGGTTCATTCTTTACCAGGACTTGAAAATGCTAAAATATTAAAATATGCATATGCAATAGAATATGATGCTATTTATCCAACCCAATTAAAAGCAAGTCTCGAAACAAAAATAATTGAAAACTTGTTTACAGCCGGACAAATAAATGGAACATCAGGTTATGAAGAAGCTGCATGTCAAGGATTAATGGCCGGAATAAATGCCAGTTTAAAACTAGAAAACAAAGAACCATTAGTATTAAAAAGAAATGAAGCCTATATTGGTGTATTAATTGACGATCTAATAACAAAAGGAATAAAAGATCCTTATAGATTATTATCATCAAGAGCTGAGTATCGCTTATTATTAAGAAGTGATAATGCCGATGCTAGACTAATGGAAAAAGGAAAAAATATTGGTTTAATAAGTGATGAAAAATATCAAAACTATTTAAATAAGAAAAATAAAGAAACCGAATTAGAAAATCTTCTAAAAACAAATAAAATAACACCAAAACAAGAAGTATTAGATTATTTAAAAGAAGTTGGCTCAGCTCCAATAAAAGATGGTATAACTCTATATGATTTATTAAGAAGACCTGAAATAACAATGAATAATATTGAACACTTTATAAATCTTGATAATTATGAATACACCATAAAAGAACAAGTTGAAATAAACAATAAGTATGAAGGGTATATAAAGAAAGTAAATAAAGAAATAATTGATTATGAAAAATTAGAAAATAAAAAAATACCAGAAGATATAGATTATGATAAAATCAAAAATCTAGCAAGTGAGGCAAAACAAAAACTGAAAGAAGTTAAACCAACAACACTTGCTCAAGCATTAAGAATAAGTGGTGTTAATCCAATTGACATAACACTATTATCTATATATATAAAGAAAGAGTATAAAAATGAGCATTAATGAATTTATAGAAGAATTAAAGAAAATAAATATTGTAATAGATGATAAAAAACTAGAACAATTAGAAGAATACTATAATTTAGTAATTGAAAAAAATAAAGTTATGAATCTAACTGGTATAACAAATAAAAATGAATTTTATCTAAAACATTTTTATGATAGTTTAACAATAAGTAAAATCATTGATTTAAATGAAATAACAAATCTATGTGATATAGGAAGTGGAGCAGGATTTCCAGGAATTGTATTAAAAATAGTATTTCCTCATCTAAATATTACGCTTGTTGATTCATTAAATAAAAGAATTGACTTTTTAAATGAAGTAATTGAAAAACTTAAACTAGATAACATCAAAGCAATATGTACTCGCGCTGAAGATTATTCTTTAGAATCCGAAGAAAAATATGATTTAGTAACCGCTCGGGCTGTTGCAAGCCTTTCAGTTCTTCTAGAATGTTCAATAAGATTAGCAAAAGTAAATAAATACTTTGTAGCAATGAAAGGTAAAGAAGAAAAAGTAAACGAATCCAAATTAGAAACTGAATTAAAAATCAAAAAAATAGATGAAATTAAATTTACTTTACCAAAAGAAGAAAGTGAAAGAACTTTAATTGAGTATGTAAAAGTGTCAAAAACACCAAAAAAATATCCACGAAACTATAGTGTAATTAAATCAAAACCACTATAGTTTTTTCATAAAAATTATTTCCCAAAATATTTCCCAAGCAAAATTATTTCCCGGGAAATAATTTTTATTAGTTACAATCCTTTATAATATAACAAAATTGTTAATTTAAAATTATTTCCCAAAATATTTCCCAAAATGTTGAAATTAATTTTTATTTGTAGTATTATATATATAAGAGAATATAGGAGTTGCCTTATGGATGAAAAAAAGATAACAAATATAAGTATGGATAGTATACTGCCAAATCGAATGCAACCAAGAGTTGTGTTTCAAGATGATGCAATAGATGAATTAGCAGAATCAATAAAAAAACACGGCATTATAAATCCCATAACTGTACGAAGATTGGGAAATAAATATGAAATAATAGCAGGTGAGAGAAGATTCAAAGCAAGCCAGTCAATAGGCTTAAAAGAAATTCCTGCTATTGTAATAGATGCCGATGATAAGAAAACAGCAGAGCTTGCCCTTATTGAAAATATTCAAAGAAAAGAGCTATCACCAATAGAAGAAGGAATGTCATACGAAAAAATATTACAAATAGGTGATATAACTCAAGCAGAACTATCAAAACAACTAGGAAAGAAACAATCAACAATCGCTAATAAAATAAGATTGTTAAAATTAGATGATAGCGTTAAAGAAGCACTTTTAAACGAAAAAATCTCCGAACGTCATGCAAGATCACTTTTAAAATTATATGATAAAAAAGATCAAGCAAGAATGCTAGAAAAAATAATAAGAGATAGACTAACAGTAAGGCAAACAGATAAAGAAATCGAAAAAATAGTTGAAGAAAAAGGGGAAATGATAGAAATGGATAACAATTTTAATATGCCAAATAGTAATTTAATATTAGATAAAGAAAAAGAAGAAATAAAAGAACCAGGTAAGGAAATAAATCCTAGTTTTGTTGATGTAAATAAAATAGAAGAAAAATCAGAAGATTTATTCAAAGAAAAACCTACAGTAAATATTGAGGATTTATTAAAAACTCCTCCAAAAACAGAAAATGTGGAAGAAAAGGTTGAACCACCAGTAACTGAAGAACCAAAAGATGAAGAAAAAAATGAAGAACCACCTATGGGACACAAGTTCTTTAGTATATTCCCACCAGAAGAAGAACAACCAACTGAAGAACCAAAAGAAAAAGTTCAAGAAACGATTGACTTTACTCCAGTTGAGGAACCAGCTAAAGAAGAAGTAAAAGTTCCGGAAATGAGCTTTAATATTAATGATATAGAGAGTTTCGAACCAATTAAAGAAGAAAAAGAAGAATTACCAGAAGTAAAGGTTGATAATATTGAAGAACCTGTAAAAGAAGAAAAAGATATTATACCAGAACCAATTCAAAGTAATGTAGTTGAACCACCAAAAGAAGAAACTTCCAAAGAAACAAATGAGAAAGAAGAATATAACTTTGATAATTTTAACCCAATAATTCATAATGATTTTGCAGGTGAAGAAATAAAAGATGATGATGTTGAATTCATTGAAGAAGACGAAGAAGAACCAAAAGAACAAGTTAAGGAACAAGGTCCAAAGCAAATGAAAGATGTAATTAGAATTATAAGGGATTGTAATGACATTATTGAAAGTTATGGATACAAAATTGAAACAGAAGAATTTGATTTAGAAACAATGTATCAAGTAATATTCAAAATATATAAAAATTAACAAGCGCAAGCTTGTTTTTATTTATCATCATCTATAGGTTTAAATAATTCTCTTATATCTATATCTAAAACATCAGCAAACTCTCTTTGAATTAATCCCTTAAGTTTGCGTCGTTTTTTAAGATTTTTGACAACTTAATAATAAACATAATTTTCATCATTTTATAGACTATATGAAATATTCGCACCCTTCCATAAATATTTTCTCATTAAATTAGTTAAAAAAATCTCACTCATTCAATGATGTTGTGGTAAGAACTTGAAATCAATAAACAATAACCCCCAAAATAATGAAAACACTAGAGCAATAATAATATGTGCGATAGTAGGCTTTTTATTTCCAGTACAGTAATAGGCGCAATTCTCTGTTATATTTTAAGAGATATTGATTTAATAGCAGCAAAAGCAGCAAATAAGTGTGCGTGGATAAGTTTTCTATTGCAAATTGTAGTTTATATGTTTTACGGAATTACAATCTTTGGTTTGCTATTTTAATGAAATAAATTAATTAAAAATAACTAATACTCTACAACAAAAAACAAATACAATCTAAAAATATATAGTTGCTTATACATGTTCATTTATGTTATAATGAACAGGAGGAGGTTAATTATGGATAAAATAAATACTATAAATGATTTTATCAATGAAATAGTATGGGGAGTACCAATGATTGCATTAATTCTTGGAGTAGGAATATATTACACAATAAGATTAGGTTTTCCTCAACTAACAAAAATCAAGAAAATATATAAAGGAACAATTGGAAAAAAAGAAGAAAATCCCGAAGCAAAAGGATTAGTTTCATCAAGTCAAGCAGCCCTAATATCAATGGGTGAAATTGTTGGTTCGGGAAATATTGCCGGAGTCGCAACCGCTGTAGCAAGTGGTGGACCAGGTGCAATATTTTGGATGTGGATTGCCGCATTATTTGGAATGGCCACAAAATACGTTGAAATAGGACTAGGTATAATATATAGAAGTGTAAATAAAGACAATGTAAAAGGCGGACCAATGTATTACTTAAGAGATGGCTTACACTCAAAATTCCTAGCAGTAATATATGCAATACTAGCAGTATTATCATATATTGTAATAGTTGCAATGGTTGATACAAATACAATCGTAAATGCCGTTCAAGCAAGATGGAGTGGAGTTCATAATTATACAATCGGAGTTGTATTAATAATAATTGTAGGAATCGTAATATTCGGTGGTATTAAAAGATTAGGAAAGTTTAGTAATTTTGTAGTACCAGTAATGGCATTTTTATATGTTGTATCAGGAATAGTAGTATTAGTTGTAAACGCTGATATGGTAGGACCTGCATTTTTAACAATTATTGAAGCAGCATTTAAACCACAAGCCGCATTAGGAGGCTTTGCCGGAGCATCAATCGCTCAAACAATGAGATATGGCTTTGCCCGTGGAATCTATTCAAATGAAGCTGGACTAGGTACAGCAGCAATTTCCCATAGCGCAGCTCAAGTTGAAAATCCAATAGAGCAATCATTATGGGGACCTGTTGAAATATTTATAGATACAATAATCGTAAATACAATAACAGGATTAGTAGTAGTAATCGCTGGAATGTGGGCAAATGGATCAGATGGTGCCGAACTAGTAATGAACTCATTTGATAAAGCATTACCAAACGGACCAGGAAGCATTATCATAATGATTGCATCGATTTTATTCTCATTTACTTGTTTAACATCAGCAAGTTATGTATGTGAAGAATGCGCTGAATACCTATTTGGAACAAAAAGTAAAATATTCGTACGTATATTTTGGTTAATATTTATCCTTATAGGATCAGTATTAGAGCTTGAACTTGTATGGAATCTAGCAGATACTGTTAATGGACTAATGTTAATACCAAACTTAATCGGTGTAATATTCTTAGGTGGCAAAGTAGTAAAAGCATCAAAAGAATATTTTAAGAAAGCATAATATGCTTTTTCTTATGGAGTAAAAATGAAAAAATTAGATATAATATACGAAGATAAATTTATACTAGCTGTAAATAAACCACATAATTTATTAACAATCAGTACTGAAAAAGAAAAAGATAAAACACTTTACCACGAAGTTTTAACCTATATAAAAAAGAAAAATCAAAAAATCTTTATTGTTCATCGCTTAGATAAAGATACAAGTGGAATTGTCTTATTCGCGAAAAATGAAAAAATCAAAAATTATTTGCAAGATAATTGGTCAAATGTACAAAGATATTATGTAGCATTGGTCGAAGGAAAAATTACCGCAAAAGGTGAAATAAAATCATATTTAAAAGAAACAAAAACATTATTAACATATTCAGCAAAAGAAGGTAAGTTCGCTCACACTAAATATGAACCAATTATGATCTCAAATAACTGTACACTATTAAATATTCAAATATTAACCGGAAGGAAAAACCAAATAAGAGTTCATATGAAAGATATCAATCATCCAATAGTAGGCGATCAAAAATATGGCTCTAAAATAAAGAGTGTAAAATATCTATATTTAACAGCAAATAAAATTGTATTTATTCATCCAATAACAAAAAAAGAAATAAACTTAGAAATAGATATACCAAAAGAATATATAAATTATTTAAAAAAAAGTAATATAATGGCAAAATAATCAAAAAATTAACAAAATTGTCAATAAATGTAAAATTAGAATTAATTTCTACTTTTTATAAGCGTAAAAATTAAATCTATAACCATAACAAATAAAACGATAATAGAAAAATAATACGGAATAATATTTATAATTAAAAACCAAAAATCATAAGAGAAAAAAACAAATACAAAACAAAATAATCCCCATACAAAAAAGTATTTTAAACAAACATATTTTGTAAAATGTAAAGGATAAGAACTATAATCCCACATATCTTTATGAAAAATAAAATTAATTAAAAATCCACAAACCATTTCACATAAAGTACAAATAAAACAAAATATTAAATAATAAATTAAATAATTAATATAACCTAAATTAAACTTCAAATTATTAAAAATAAAAATAATTAAAGTGAAACCAAGTCCATAAACCAAAGTATAAGGCCCATATAAAGCGCCACTATGTCTTCTTGATAAACTCCATTTATAAACAAAACTTTCTAAAAAAAATCCTAAAAAAGAAAATAAAACAAAAGTATTTATATAAAACATTCCATCACCAATAAAATATATGTAAAAAAAATGAAATAAGACTTGTTAATATATTGATAAAATAATATAATTAAAGTGGAGGTAAAAATGAAAAAATTAACACTTTTAATCGCAATAATAGCACTTTTAACGGGATGTCAAACAAAGAATAATCTGGATGATAAAGTAGTATGTACAAGCACCCGAACAATGACAATAGGAGATTTCAAAGAATATTATGAATTAGAAACAAATAAAAGTGATGATGAAAAAGCTATATCATATAAACAAGAAATAGTATATTATTTTAATGAAGATGGTGTAGGAATTAAATCAGGAACTGAAAGCATAAGTTATGAAAATATGACAAAAGATAATCTTAATTTAGAAAAAAGTTTAAAAAATGATATTGAAACTTGTAATAAGAGAAATAAGAGAGAAATTACAACAAAAGATGCATTTTCTAAATGTGAAGTAATTAAAACTAACAAAAAAATTGAAATTAAAGTGACTTATAATATGAACTATGAAGAAAGAAATGTTGACTTTCAGAATGAAATGACAAAATCAAAAATCATTGAAATGTATAATGGATCAGGGACGTTTTGTAAATAATAGGTGAAGTATGGAAAAGAAAAGAACGAAACAAGAAATAGTAAAAATGTTACTAAATCAAAATTTAGAAACAGAAAACGAAGATGAATTAATAGAACTATTGATAGATAAACCAATAGCAGTTGATATAGATAAACAAGACAAGCAAAGCGAAAAAATAGGTGATAAAATAGCAGATAAACTAACTGCAATCGCAGGTAGTTGGCCATTTATAATAGGTTTTTCTATATTTTTAATATTATGGATTGTTTTAAATGTTTATATATTTAAAAATTTAGATCCATATCCATTTATATTGTTGAATCTAGTTTTATCTTGTATAGCAGCACTTCAAGCTCCAGTTATTATGATGAGTCAAAATAGAGCAGCAAAAAAAGATTCATTACGTGCTCAGAATGATTATAGGACAGATTTAAAAAGTGAACTTATCTTAGAAGAATTACATGATAAAATAGAAAAAATAATTGCAAATCAAAATAAAATATTAAAATATATAGAACAAGAAAAATAAATATCAGCATTTCTGTTAGAATATTTCAAATAAAATAATGTTGCAAAATATAAAAAGAAATTAGTAGTTTTGACATATAAAAACCTCGTTTCTATGTCCAAGAAACGGGGTTCATATCATTTTGACAAACTAATTTCTTTTTTATAATTATGTGATAGTAAAAGTTTTAACTTCTTTATTTTCTATTTGCTTAAAATCTAATTTTTCATTGCTGAATTTCCAATCAATTTGATAATCAGGCAATAATTTAGTTTTAACAGGGTAAAGTCTAGGAATTAAAATAACTGCTTCAAAAGCATTAAGTAATTTTAAATCTTCCACAGAAATCAGTGGTTCTAATCCATTTTCGGTTTGTCGAATTCCGCATAATTTTGATATACTTTCTAATGTTTCGATATCATTTGCTAATAGATAAATTATATTCCCAAATGCCATTTTTATTATTTCAGTTCCTTCCGTACCATAAGTATTTCTTAGTTCTAATAAACTTCTTACAAATATACTAAATTTAATATTATAACTTCTAGCAAGAGTAAGCATCCTGTTGAAATCTTTAATAGGAACCAAGTATTCAAAATCATCAATTGCAATATTTAATCTACGGATTTTAGCATTTGTGGCTGTAGCAGCACAATAGCACTCTTCAACTATTAATGGTATTAGTCTTCTAGAAGTTGATTTATTATTGCTCATAATAAATAATGCTGTTTTTTCTTTTTGAATATTCATTATATCAAAATTAGAAGAAGATAACATTTTTAATAATGTTTCTCTTGATACAAATAATCTCATATTTTGCATAAATACTGATAGAATGCTACCCTTTGTTTCGTTTGGTGCTAATATAATATTAGATAAATTAATATATATTGGCGAAGTTTTATCATATTTTTTAACTTGCTCTGTTAATTTATCAAAATTGGATGCCAGATTGAATAAGCTACTAATATTAATTTCCTCAGCTTTTGCATTATCAAATAGATATAATGTAAGGCCTATAAATAATGATATACCAGAATTATTCCAGAATGGATCAATATTTGTATTGAATGTTTCATTACAACAAAAATAGTATCCGACATTTTCTAATAACTCTATTGCTTTATCTTTTTTACCATTTTTATAGAATTCATAAGGTAAACTTAATGGATTGAAATTATTACCTACAGTAGGATTATCTAAATTAATTATAATGATATTGTAATTTTGTTTTTTTAATTCTCCTGATAGAGTGTTGTAGATTTCACCTTTTACATCATGAACTATAAATGATTCTCGAGCCTTGATTGCAAGTCTTAATTGTGGAAACATTGTTGATTGGATTTTACCGCTTCCTGTTGTACCAATTACCAAAGTATGTGATTCATCATCTTTAATATAAAGATTATTGTCATCATACATCATTGGTATTCCTGATTTTTTAATTTCAGAATCATAACTGATAGGGGTTAGTTTAGATTTTAATTCTTCAACTGTTGCCCATCTTGAATATGCCATGCATATCACTTCCTTTCAATAACATTATAACATCTATATAATTTTGCACTTAAACAAAAATGGCTTTTATTTGAAAAACGTGCTATAATACAAATATGTGGGTGATACTATGTTTTCAAATGACTTGATATGTAATATTATAGAATATCTAAATAATAACATAAATAAAGAAATTACTATTGATGAATTGAGTACATTATTTTATTTTAATAAAACATATATAATGAAAAAATTCAAAAAAGAATTAAATATATCAATACATGAATACATTAATACAATTAGAATATATAATAGTTTGCCATATTTTAAAGAAGATAACTATATATTAAATATTGCTTTTAGAAATGGTTTTAATTCTTTAGAATACTATTCAGAAATATTTAAAAAAAATATGGGTGTTAGCCCAAATATATATAAGATGTATTTAAGTTATAAAAATATAACTGACAAAGAAGAAGAAAAAATATTGAATAATATATGTAGAATTAGTAGTATTAAATCTAAAACTTTGAATTATTTAAATCATAGAAAACCTAAAGTTAATAGTTATGTTAAGAAACTAGAATTTAAATAAATTATATCATTAACCTATAAAAATCAGGAATTATGTGAATTATTGCAAAGCATTAAAATAAATGCTAAAATAATGTTGCTAATATTGTTAATTAATTTTGTAATCGAAATTCATTTTGTACGAAAAAGCGAATGCTTATAACAGACGACAAGTTTTTTGACAATTGCACAATTTAACAAAAGGAGGCGTTTTATGTATAATCTAGTATCAAAATATAAGCCAGCAGGTGATCAACCTAAAGCGATAGAAGAATTAGTAAAAGGAATTAAAGAAGGCCAAAAGAATCAAGTATTACTAGGCGCAACGGGAACCGGAAAAACATTCACAGTCGCAAATGTAATAAAAGAAATAAATAAACCAACACTAGTTCTTGCTCACAATAAAACTCTTGCAGGACAACTTTACTCAGAATTAAAAGAACTATTCCCAAACGATCACGTATGTTACTTTGTATCATACTATGATTACTATCAACCAGAAGCATATGTTCCATCATCAGATACTTATATTGAAAAAGATGCCTCAATCAATGATGAAATAGATGAATTAAGACACTACGCAACATCATCACTATTAAGATATCCTAACACAATAGTAGTGGCATCCGTATCCTGCATATATGGAATTGGTGAAATTGAAGAATATGAAAAAAAGATGTTAACTCTAGCTGAAGGCGATCAAATTGATCGTGACGAAGTACTCGAGAAATTAGTAGAAATGTTGTATGAAAGAAATGATATTGATCCAAAAAGAGGAACCTTTAGAGCAAAAGGCGACACAATAGAAGTAATACCAGTTAACCAACATACTCAAGGAGTAAGAATTGAATTTTTTGGAGATACAATTGATCGTATAACACTTTTTGACATAGTAACAGGTGTAATAACTGAAAGCAAAAAAACAATATCACTATTTCCGGCAAGTCACTTTGTTACAAGTGATGAAAAACTAGAAAAAGCAATAGTTAATATTGAAAAAGAACTAGAAGAAAGATTGGAATATTTTAAAGAAAACAATAAATTATTAGAATATCAAAGAATAAAAGAAAGAACAAACTATGATATAGAAATGATGAGAGAAACAGGATTTTGCCACGGAATAGAAAACTATTCAAGGCACTTAGCATTAAAAGGACCAGGTGAAACCCCAACAACCTTACTTGATTTTTTTAAGAAAGACTTCTTATTAATAATAGATGAATCACACGTAACAATACCTCAAATAAGAGCAATGTATAATGGTGACCAAGCAAGAAAACAAGTCCTTGTAGACTATGGATTCCGTTTGCCATCGGCAAAAGACAATAGACCATTAACATTTACAGAATTTGAAAATAAACTAGATAATGTAATCTACCTATCAGCAACTCCAGCTGAATACGAAAAAGAAAAATCTAATAATCGTATAATTGAACAAATAATAAGACCAACCGGACTATTAGATCCATTAATAGAAGTAAGACCATCTAAAAATCAAATAGAAGACTTAATAAATGAAATAAATATAAGAATTGAAAAAAATGAAAGAGTCTTAATAACAACATTAACAATAAGAATGGCCGAAGAATTAACAAAATATTTAGAAAAAGTTGGAATTAAAGTCGCATACCTTCATAGTGAAGTCAAAACATTAGATCGCTTAAGAATTATAAGAGATTTAAGATTAAAAAAATACGATGTTTTAGTAGGTATAAATCTTTTAAGAGAAGGACTAGATATACCAGAAGTAAGCTTAGTCGCGATTTTAGATGCTGATAAACAAGGATTTCTAAGAAGTGAAAGAAGCTTAATTCAAACAATCGGAAGAGCAGCTCGAAATGCAAATGGAAGAGTAATAATGTATGCTGATTTAGTAAGCGATTCAATGGATATTGCAATCAAAGAAACTGAAAGAAGAAGAAAGATTCAAGAAAAATATAATGAAGAACATAATATTGTACCAAAAACAATTATTAAAGAAATAAGAGATGTAATAAGTAATATTGGTGATAATAAAGAGGAAGCTAAATTATCAAATAAAGAAAAACAAGCGATGATGATAAAAATCGAAAAAGAAATGCAAGAAGCTGCTAAAAATCTTGATTTTGAAAGAGCAACCGAATTAAGAGATATTTTATTTGAATTAAGAGAAAAAAATAATAAGAAATAAAGTAAATGAGTAGAAATTAATAGATTCTACTCATTTTTTTATTAAATTTTAAGATCCTTATTGTAATACTAGCTTTAAGTTTATTAGTAGATCAAATGCTTGTAACTAAATATTACAAAAGGAATATAGTACTTTACATAAAAAGTGTAAAGTTTGAAAAAGTTTAATTTTTATACTTTTGGAAAATCTAAAGAAAAAAAAGAACCAAAAAAGGAAATTCACCTAAGAACAAAATCTTATTTTCAAAAGCACTTTAGCTTTGAAAACCCGAAAAGTCTTGTTTTACAAATATTTTGATATTTGTTATAGTGCCGCTTGAAAACGGAGGTGAGATGTATGAAGTTTATACCATTAACATATGATGCCCTAGCAAAATTCTTCTTTCAAAGTGATAAAGTGATAGTAACAGCCTTTCTAAATGCAGTACTAAGCACACAAATTGATAACTATGAAGTACTACCAAGTGAACCAAGAAATAATGAAAGAGTAGGAGAATATAATATTACTACTGATATTCTTCTTTCAGTAACAATAAATAGTAAAAAATATATTGTTAATTTTGAAATAACTCGGAACAGGTTTAAATATATACAAAATAAGTCCTTGTATTATTTAGGAAGATTTATTACAATGCGTATAGCTAAAGGTGAAGATGTAAATAAACCACAAAGTGATATTGTGCAATTTAATTTAAGTGCAGTATCAGGAGTTAATGATGTCCCAAAAAGAGAAGTACGACTAGTTTACGATAATGGAGAAATCTTCACAAACAATGTTAAACTGTGCGTTATCAATCTTGATAAATGTACTGATATGTATTATAATGGAAATGCCAGCGATGATATTGCCTTTTTCTCAGCACTTGATGGAAAGTCATTTGAAGATGTTAATCAAAAATTAAAAGGCCGAGTACCAGATAAAAATCGCATAGAGTTTATGAGGAGATATAAGAGAATGTGTAGTAATAATGAAATAATATCACAATATGAGAAAGACATATTAGATAGGGAAGCATATCAAATGATGCTTGATGATGCTATAAAAGATGCAAAAAACGAAGGTCTTGCAGAAGGTCATGCCGAGGGTGTTGAACAAAATACCATAAAAATGGTAACAGAAATGATAAAAGAAAAAATACCATATGAAACTATTTCTAAAATATCTGGTCTAACAAACGAAAAAATAAAAGAAATAGAAAAAAACATAGAGAACGAATAGAAATAAATAACTTCTATTCGTTCTTTTTATTTTCTAACACAAATCAATTATTTTTAATATTTGTTCATATAAAAGAAATGGTAAAAATAAATATTATTAGAAACATAAATTAGCACTTATGAGGTAAGTTTATGTGTGGGTACTTATTACCGTTTATACTGCTCAATACCATTAAATATATTATTTGACAAAGAAAATAGCCTATGTTAGAATAAACTTGCATTAAAAACTAACTAATTAAAGAAAGGTAGTGATTATAGATGCAAGAAAAATTAGTTTCATTATGCTATATAGATGTTATAGAGGATAAATCTTATGCAGATGGACAACATCCATTAGAAATTATAAAAAAATATGGTGGTCAAGCAACAGTAACGGATCTATGCATTTTATTAGGATGTCAATATTTAGAAAGCCCAAAGATAAAACCCGAAAATAATGATGACATATTAAAATATAGAAGGGGTATTTATTGGACTAACAATTTCGATATTTACAAACAAAACGTTTATGTAATAGACAATAATGGCAAACTAACAAAAGCTCCCATTACCGCAGATTATTGTTCAATCAGACCTGTCATAAAATCGGATGATATATATTATAACGCTTTATTTAAAGCAGGCCCATATTCAGACGTAGTCGAATATGGTGAATACCCCCAATATGCAGCAGATCCAGCAATTCAAAAAATATTAAATAATAAATATTCTCAAAACAAATTAAATAAAACAGGAAAAAGATACACATTAAATTTAATTAACAATTACGAACATTCCGAACAAAAAAACTCACAACTTTCGTGCGAAGAATATGAATACCAAGGTGAAAAATACATTAAATTACAAGCACGATTTGGAAATTATTATGATTATTATACAAAAAAAGGAATACTTTCAAATGGTATTCTTTATAAAAATGGCGATGACGTTTGGATAAAAGTTGAACCAGTTGTATGGTTAATTAATTCCAAGAACCATTATTTAATATCAAAAAAATGTTTAGTATCAGGGATAAGATTTAATAATAATGCACGCTACGCACGAGTAGAATTTGAAGATACAGAATTATATAAATATCTTAATGAATATATGTTTCCTGAATTATCATTAAAAGCTCCATTAAACATTACCCAAAACAATGAAGAAAATAAAAAAACAAAAATTTTAAAATTATCTCTCAAAGATCCTAAAAAAACAAAATAAAAACACTAGACAATAAGTAGATGTAAAATCTACTTATTTGTGTTATAATTATAAAAAAGAAAGGGAATATATATGAACAAGGTATTATTAGATTTAGGATTTATAGAAATAAGATGGTATTCTATAATAATGTTATTAGCGATTCTATCAGCATCTGCAATAATATTAAAAGAAGCCAAAAAGAAAGGCTTCACTGAAGATTTTATGAATAATTTATTTTTTTACACGATAATATGTGCAATAATAGGCGCGCGCCTTTACTATGTAGCATTCAATTTTACCGAATATCAAGATGATTTACTTGGTATATTAAGAATATGGGAAGGCGGACTTGCAATCCACGGCGGTATAATAGGAGGATTACTATTTATATCTTATTATGCCAAAAAATATAAAGTAAATCTACTATTATTACTTGACATAATCGTAGTTGGATTAATATTAGGTCAAATAATAGGACGATGGGGTAACTTTATGAATAGCGAGGCTTATGGTCCAATGACAACATACGCAACACTAAAAAAACTACTTATACCAGAATTTATAATCAAAGGAATGAGTATAAATGGAGTATATTACCACCCAACATTTTGGTATGAATCAATCCTTAACCTAGTAGGACTTATAATATTACTAATAATAAGAAAAGGAAAATATACAAAAGTAGGAACTTTAACAGGAACATATCTAATATGGTATGGTGCAGTTCGAATATTTATAGAATCACTAAGACAAGATGCTTTAATGTTAGGACCAATTAAAATTGCTCAACTAGTATCTATAATAATGATAATAATAGGTATAATAATAATTGTAAAAGGACAAACAAACTCTAAATTCGAAAATAATTATAAGGAGGCGAATGCCGGTGAAATCAAGTTTTGATTGTATAATAATAGGAGCTGGTATAGCAGGATTAACAGCAGCAATATACTTAAAAAGAGCGGGTAAAAATGTAGTAATAATTGAAAAAAGTATGCCAGGCGGTCAAATACTAAAAACAAATAGTATTAAAAATTATCCAGGCTTTCTTGAAATAGATGGTTTTGGCCTAATAAGAAGAGTTTTAGACCAAACAGATAATTTAAATATTAAAATTATTAAAGAAGAAGTATTAGAAATCAATAATTTGGAAGTAAAAACAAATAAAAACACTTATCAAACAAAAAATATTATTTTAGCAACCGGAAGAAAACCTAGAATATTAGGACTAGAAAACGAAGAAGAACTAATTGGAAAAGGAATCTCCTTTTGCGCGTCTTGTGATGGAAATCTATACAAAAATGAAAATGTTGCAGTAGTTGGTGGCGGAAATACAGCCTTCGAAGATGCAATCTATCTATCAAATATATGTAAAAATGTAACCTTAATCCATCGAAATAATAATTATCGCGCCGAAGAATACTTAATAGAAGAATTAAAACAAAAAGCAAATGTAACATTTGCACCAAACGAAAAAGTTGAAAAACTAAATACAAAAGATGGTTTCCTTGAAAGTATTGAAACAAATAATAATACCTATAGAATTAAAGGACTATTTGTTGCAATCGGTCAAGTACCATCAATTATTAAAATTGATTCTTTAAACCAAGAAAACGGTTATATCATAGTAAATGAAAAAATGGAAACAAACATAAAAGGAATATATGCTTGCGGAGATTGTATAAAAAAAGATGTATATCAATTAACAACTGCAGCAGCTGAAGGCACAATTGCATCTTTCAGTATTATAAGTAGAGGATAAAATGTCATTCACATATGAAGTAAAAAATGAAGTAAGCAAATTAGAAGTTCCCAAAACGGAAAATATTGCTGAACTATCCGCACTCTTAATATCAACTGCTGAAATAAGTGATACCATAAAAATAACTATTGAAAATGCATCCGTTGCTCGTAAAATATTTTCATCAATAAAAGAAATATTTGACATCAATGTAAAAATAACCGTAAGAAAAGGATTTAATTTTCAAAAAAAATACCTTTATATATTAGAAATAACCAAAAAAATACCAGATATTTTAGAAACACTTGGAATTGCAAACGGCATAACATCAAGTTATATTTACGATGATGACGAAACCCTAAGAGCCTATTTAAGGGGAATGTTTTTAGGATGTGGTAGTATCAACGATCCCAAAAAATCAAGATATCATTTAGAGTTTTTATTAAACAATATCACACTAGCTAATGAACTAAACAAATTACTAAATAAAAAAAATCTAGGAAGTAAAGTGTTAAAACGTGAAAATAGATATATGGTATATATAAAAGGATCAGAAAAAATAAGTGATTTTTTAAGAATCATCAGCGCTAGCAATGCCTTACTATATTATGAAGATATCAGAATATATCGTGATCATAAAAATATGACAAATCGCCTAAATAATTGTGAACAAGCAAATGTTGATAAAATGATTGAATCAGCCCAAAAAGATATAAAAATAATTGAGAAATTAAAAGAAAAAGATATGTTTGATTTACTTGATGAAAAAGATCGCTTAATAGCGGATTATCGCTTAAAATATCCTGAAAGCTCACTTCAAGAATTAAGTGAAATAATATCGTTAGAAACCCCAGCAAAATTAACAAAATCAGGCATATATCATAGATTAAGAAAAATAAAGGAATTAGGAAAAAAAATCGAAAATCAATAAAATGATTTTCTTTTTGTTTACACAAATTGTCGAAATATGTTATAATTAAAATGGTGAGAATATGAAAAAAATAATAATCAGTATTGTATGTGTATTTTATTTTATCTTAACAATTACAGTAACCTATATATTACTATCATATAATAAGTATAATATAGCAGAATTTAAGAATTCCTACTTATTAACCCTAAAAGAGAATACTAAAGAATATAATAGTAGTGAACTTTTACTAATCAAAAAAAATAGTAATGTAAAAGAAAATGATAAGATTTTTTATTATAATAAAAATAATAAGGGTACAGAAGTTAAAGTCGGACAAGTAAAAAAAGTTGATGAAAAAAATCAAACAATCGTTTTAGATGATGAATTAGTACTAACAGAAGAAAATATTTTAGGAACAATAGCTCAAACAACAGCTTACCCTGTACTAGGAACAATTCATAACATTTTAACATCAAGAATAGGATACTTAATTGCGATCATCTTACCAATGCTAGTTGCATTCATTTATGAAATATACGCAATAACAAAAGAAATAAAAAATAAATGAAGAAAAAAGTAACATATATAATAATTGGCATTATTATTATATTATCAACCATAACACTAGCATACGGAAGATATATATATAATGAAATAAGAGACTCATACTTAGCAACCAAAAGCTTTTACTTTAATTCTGATAAATTAACAACCAATAGAGCTATCTATCAAGTTGATAACTGGTCAGCCGTAGATCCTTATAGTATAACAATCAATTTAAATAATCGAAAAAACAACCTTGTATACTCAACAAGTGATATATCATATGAAGTAAGTTATGCTTGTTCAAACAATGTTTTGTGCAGTGTTAATTCAACCGGCGGAATTATAAGATCAACTGACCAATCAGCATCTTTTAATGCTCTAATAACACCAAACGCAACCTTTAATGATGGTGACGAAGCCTTTATTGAAATAACCGTTAAAAGTACAAGCCCTTACTCAAAAACACTACAAGGAAGATTTATTCTAAAAGTCGGAAAAAGTGGTCTCTCATATAAAATAGAAGATAAACAAAATAGACCATATCTTAACTTAAGTATTACAAATACAATTGATTATTATTTAATAAAAACAGCATTCGGTAACTATTACGTAAATGACAGAATAGATAAAACAACATATAAATCATTAAGTGAAGAAGATAAAGCAAAATGTGTATCAGCTCAAGTCACTCTAACATTTGATCCCAATATCGTTATATTTGATATGACCAATTCCGTTTATTTAAAAAAAGATTCTATAACAACAACAAATATAGATGGATTTGATTATATAAATAGTATAACCTTTAAAATGGAACCAGAATCAAGTGAAATTGTTAAGTTTTATAAAGCCGATACAACCAAAAACTATACATATCCAATAACAAATAATAATTCAATAATAGATTTTAGCATTACAGAGTAGGTGAAAAAATGATAGGACAAGAATATATAGAATTTTCAAAAAAAAATATAATAGAATATTTTAAATTAATATTAGAAAAAAAATACAATAAAGAATTAGTACTTAAATTACTAGATACATATATAAAAGTAAGATATTATAACTATTATGAAACAAAATCAAGAAACGCAGAAACAAATATAAACTATTATATGAAACAAATAGTAATGGAAGATAAAGAAAATGAAGAACTAAAACAAATATTCTATATTTTTAAATATATTCTATACTTTGATAATGTAAAACCATATGATGATTTAAAAAAAATAGTAAAAGAAATAAATGAATATAAAATAAATGCTTTAAAATTAGAAAACGAAACATTTGAAAATGAATTAATGAAATTAGTAAAAGAAAATGAAAAAAGAAAACAAAAATATTTAAACTCATTTTCAAATGAACACTTTCAAATAGAATTAAAAAATACAAATAAAAGAAAAGTTGCGCAAGTTAAATTAAATTATGATATTAAGTTCAATAAAATATATAGCGCGTATTCTATAAATAAAGTTTATAACTCACCAATCATAAATGAACAAAAAGCCTTTATAACATATTATCTAACAAGTTTAGAAATACTAAGAAATGCTATAGATACAACATATGATAAAGAGTATATTGTTGATTTTCCTATAGAAATATTAGAAAAAAAACAAAAAACACAAAGACTAAAAGAAGTTATAAATAATGAACTAATAAAAAATAATATAATTTTAAAAGTAGATTATAAAGACTATCTATCAAATAAGGACACTATAAATGAATGGATTAAAGAAGGATATAACTTCGCACCCCTAATAGATGCAAGTTATAACTATGAAGAAAATAGTCGTTTATGGCTAGATATATTTAAATATATAATTGTAGATAAAGAAAAAATAAACTTTTTCGATTCTGAAAAAGTAATAGTAAAGTAGGTGAAGTATGGAGACGTTTTTTCGCTTTTTATATGAGTTCCTAGAACAATTCTTTAAATCATTCATTCTAATGTTTAAAGGATTTATAAAAGGAATAATCAATATGTTTAACATCAAAGAATACATAGCAATAATTAACTTTTATAAAGATGACTTTAAAATAGCAGAATGGATATTAGTCGCCCTAGCAATTCTAATAGTCCTTGCAATAGTAGGCGGAATAATATTTATCATATATTTCTTAATAAGAAAATATATGAAATTTAGAAAAACAGTAGTTGAAGAAGAATCACTATTAGAAGAAGTAGCTGAATTAAATAATCAAGTAGCTGATTTAATGGCTGAAAAAGAAAGTATTCTAGCAATGAAAGTCTCGCAATTAGGACTAAAGCCAGGAGAAGAAATAGAAGAAAATCCTGAAGAAAATAAAGAAAATGTTGATACAACAGCAAGTAGATTTCCGAAACTTACAGCAGTTGATAATGAATATGCAAACTATAAAGTAGCAAATTATAACAATGATTTTACTTTAGAAGAACTAGTTGAAACATTTAGAAACTTCGCAGCATCTAAACTAAAGTTGTACTATAAATCAGAAATGATAAGATTATTCATTTCAGCACTCGCATCAACAAAACTGGTAATCCTACAAGGTATATCAGGAACAGGTAAAACATCCCTAGCCTATGCTTGGGGAAAATTCCTAAAACACGATTCCTGCGTAGCATCCGTTCAACCATCTTGGAGAGATAGAACTGAATTATTTGGATATTTCAATGAATTTACTAAGAAGTTTAATGAAACAGAAGTATTAAAAGAATTATATGTAGCTGGGTATACTGATGATATTTATACAGTAATTCTAGATGAAATGAACATATCCAGAGTTGAATATTACTTTGCAGAAATGCTATCAATTCTAGAAATGCCAAATAAAGATGAATGGATTGTTGAATTAGTATCAAGCTCTTGGCCAGATGATCCCAAAAATATTGTTGATGGCAAACTAAAAATACCAGCAAATGTATGGTATATAGGAACAATCAATAACGATGACTCAACATTTATGGTAACTGATAAAGTTTACGATAGAGCTATGCCACTAGATATAAATGATAAAGGACAAGTATTCGATCCAATCGATACCGAAGCGCAAGACATCAATTTCACATATCTAGATAAACTCTTCAGTGCAGCTATGGCGGATAATCCAATATCTGAAGACACGTTAAATAAAATAAACGAAATGGACGACTATGTAATTAAACACTTCCGTATAGCATTCGGTAACCGTATAGTCGCGCATATGAAAAAATTCGTGCCAGTATATGTAGCCTGTGGCGGCGATGAAGTCGATGGTGTTGATTACTTTATAGCACGTAAAATATTAAGGAAATTTGAACAATTAAATATCTCATACATAAGAGATGAAATAGATGGATATATAGAATTCTTGGATAAAACATTCGGAAAAGGTAAAATGAAAGAATGTGAAGAATATCTATTAAGACTTAAAAAATTAACATAGGAGGACAAAATGAACGGACTGGAAATTGTAGACTTATATGAGCAAACAAATGATGAAAAAAACAAAAAATTTTATGATAGTATTGATTCATCATTATATGTAACAAACGAAATAGATGCCAGAACAACTAACTTTGAATGGTTAGAGATAATGGAAGAAACAATAAGATATTTAGATAATATATTAAGAAATCCCAACAGATTCATTATAAACGAAGAAGATATAGTTAAAATTGAACTAGCTCGTAGAGTAACAGTTGAAAGTATAAAACATTTATCCAAAAATACTAATTTAATTCAAGATTATAACAAAAAAACTGGCGATGTAAAACCAAGTAAAATATTAAATATAAATAAAGAAGAAAGTTTTGATACATATGAAAATAGATTTATTTATAGTTTAATTAAGAATATGAAGTTTTATATTGAAAGAAAAAAAAGGAATCTTGTAACCGAAAGTTATAATAAAGCAAATAAACAAATGGAATATAAAGCTAAAAGTAATTTAGGTAAAGAAAAAATAGATATATCGATGACAATAAATGCTAAAAAAGAAGACAAAGATGAAAATAAAAACGCATCAGGAATGACAATACCTGAACGAATTGAACATCTAGAACTTCAAATATCAGATTTAACAACATCATCAGTATATCAAAGTATTGAAAAAAAACACATTTCATTAGTAACATCTCCTATAAAGAAAACTAACGTAATCCTTAAAAATGTTAATTTTCAGTATGCAGTAAAACTATGGAATTATATGCAAACACATATGGAAGAAGATACTAAAAAAGAAAATACAAAAAATAACTTTTATGATAATGGAATCTTAAAACAAATGATAGATGAATCATTCTTACTTGATTATTTAGTATTAGATTCCGTAGATAAAGAAAAACAAGAAGAAAAAGAAGAACTATCTGAAAAAATAGTAAGTAATATGATAGAAAAAGTAATAACACTTGATTCTAACATCGATCAAGAAAAATTAAAACAAATAATAGATAAACAATATAGTATTATTAAATATAAAACAGTTGTAAATGAAAAACAAATTGAAGAAACATTTAAAAATGCTATGAATAAATATCTAGATAAAGTAAAAGAAATAGAAATATAGTGGTGATACCGTGATAGAAAGAATAAAAAATAATAAAATATTAAGAATAATAACAATGATAGTAAAAGCAATAATATCTTTATTTATAGTTATAGTAATAAGTATCATATTTATTCAAAGAATATCAAATAATAAACTAACTCTAGGAGGATTTGGCTTATATACAATCGTAACTGGAAGTATGGAACCCAAATACAACATAAGTGATATGGTAATATCTAAAAAAGTAAATGTAAGTGAAATAAAAGAAGGCGATGATGTTGTATATCTTGGAAATAAAGATGATTTCAAAGATAAAATTGTAACCCATAGAGTAATTAAAAAAACCGAAGAAAACGGAAAAATAATATTTCAAACAAAAGGAATCGCGAATGATATTGAAGATCCATTAGTAGAAGGAAGTCAAATATTAGGAAAAGTAGTATATAAAAGCATTATATTAAGTTTTATAAGTAAAATAGTAAATAATACATACGGCTTTTACTTTGTAGTATTTGTTCCATTCGCAATTCTTTCAGTAATGGAAGTAATAGATATCGTTGAAGAAAAAAAAGAGGAAAAAGAGTAGGTGATAAACCTTGAAAAAGAAAAGAAGATATCGCCTTCGTACCATTTTCTTATTAGCACTTACCCTTGCGTCCAATTCCTTTGCGTGGTTTATTTATTCAACAAAAGTATCAAGTGATATAACAGCAAAAGTAAGAAGTTGGAATGTTAATTTTGAAGTAGGAGCAGGCGATACTGAAGAATATATTGAAATAATAATTGATTCACTATATCCCGGTATGGAAGATTATTCAAAAACATTAAGAGCTGCCAATCACGGTGAAGCTGATGCTGTTATTAGTTATAAAGTTGAACAAGCAGAAGTTTTAGGAGATAATTTAAAAAATTTGGATTTAACCGATGAACAAATATTAACAAAACTAAATAGTAATTATCCATTTAAAATAGGTTTTGATGTATCAAATAAAATAGTAACAGCCGGTGGTGGTGAAGAAACAATTACAATAAGTGTTAAATGGCCATATGATAGTGGTGATGATGAAAAAGATACCTATTGGGGAAGATTAGCATATGATTTTCATAATATTAATCCCAATTCACCAAGTATAAAATTAGTCGTAAAAATAACAGCAGTCCAAAAATGAGATAGAATTTTCTATCTCATTTTACTTGTATAAATGATAAATTAACATCCATTTTAGCAGGAATATTATCCATTGTTGCTTTGGTATCTTCACTATTATCCATCGAAGCACTATCACTATCATCCCAAACAACATATACTCTTATTTTAATTGGACTAGTATTTTCTGTATGTAAAACAGTATTCTCAATCGTTTGATTAGATTTATCTAAAACAATATCCGCTCCATCATTAATATTATATTTAAAAGCAACTAAATCTTTAACAGAACTATCACTACTAACCGCTAAATTAATAGCATATTTAAACGAAACATCCGCACTAGTTGCATCAATCACCAAATCAAAATACCCCTCACTAGTCGGTGCAATTATACCACCAGCAATATGTTCATTACCTGGAAAAACTGGAACAATACTCGCACCTGTTGTACTATTATTTCTAATATCATTGTTATTAACTAAAATACGCCATCTAGCAACTGTAATTTCTGTATTTTCTCTAGTAGAACTAACATACTTAGCATATGATTCTTGAATAAAGAAAAAACACAAAATAAGTGATATAAAAGCAAGTGTATATATAAAATATTTTCTATTCATAACCCTTCACCTATCTTATAAGATTATAACATAGTGTACACAATAATGTAAAGTAGACTTTATTAAAAAAAAAGTATATGGTAAAATAAAGAAAAGGTAGGAATCTAAATATGGCCAAAGAAGTTGTTGTAAAAGCAGAAAAAATATATGGAAGAAAAAAGAAGTATAGTAAAGTTAAAATAATGCTAACAATATCATTATTTGTTTTAACTTTAGCCTTTATAATATTAAGTGTTATATATAAAGGAGGAAAATTTACAATAACTCTAGATACCCGTTTAGCAAGAGAAAATCAAATCGTAATATATGAAAATAGTCAAATACCTGAAGAAACAATAAAATTAGAAGCCAAAGATATGGAATTTATGGATAATATATCTATAAATTGGATCCCTCAAAACATTGATACTGAACAAGATGGATCTCATAATGGTGAGAATTATATAGCATATACATTTTATATAAAAAATAAAGGAACTGAAACAATAAATTATTGGTATGCTATAAAAATAGATGATGTTATTAAAAAAGTGGATGAAGCAGCAAGAGTAATGATTTTCTTAAACGGCGAAAAAAAGGTATATGCCAAAATCAATTCAATAACCCAGTTACCCGAAAAAGATACAACGCCCTTCTTTAGTGCTTCTATACCAGTTTTAGAACAAAGAGAAAACTTTAAACCAAATGATGTAGATAAATTTACAATTGTAATTTGGCTTGAAGGAGATGATCCTGATTGTATTGATAATATATTAGGTGGTGAAATAAAAATGCATATGGAAATAAGAGAAGAGTTTAAGGAGGAAAATAATGGCTAAAAGAAAAAATAAAAAAAAGCAAAAAAAACAAAGAGTATTTTATTTATTACTATTACTTTTAATAACATCATTATCTTTAACAACATCAACCTATGCTTGGTTTACAACTAATAGAATGGTTCAAATTGATTTGCTAGATGTAAGTGTTCGTGCTCAAGGGGGAATTGAAGTATCAGTGGATGGAACAAGTTGGAAATCCAAAATATTATTGGATGATCTAAAAAATGCAAGTGAAAAATATGGAACAAATATAAATCAAATTCCATTTGTCTTAGAACCAGTTTCAACAATTGGTGAATTAGAAGATGGTAAAATGAAAATGTTTAAAGGAACAGCTATGAATAATAGTTCTGGAAAATATACACTAGAAGCAACAAGATCAAATGAGGAACAATCATTTGGTGATGAAAGTAATGGTATATTTATAACATTTGATTTATTCTTAAAAACAAATACTAATACAAATCTTTATTTAACTCCAGCATCAAATGCTAAATATCTAGGTGAAAAATCAGTAGGTATTGAAAATGCTGTTCGTTTTGCCTTTATAGAAGAAGGAACAACAACTGTGAATGCCTCTTTAAATACAATTCAAAATCTAAAAACAAATGATAATTCAAAAGTATATATATGGGAACCAAATTATGATACCCATACAGAACACGGAATCGCAAATGCTAGAGATATATATGGTTTAAATATTTCAAATCCATCAAATCCCATAAGTTATGATAGTGTAATAAAAGAAATAAGCAAAAATATGAATATAACAACTGATAAAGCATCAGCAAATAATTATCCAAATTATTTTAAAAAAGTAGATGTTAAATACTATACAAAAAATGGTTTTGATGCAAATACGGAAATATTTAATTTAAGAGCCGGAATAACAAAAATAAGAGTATATATGTGGGTAGAAGGACAAGATGTTGATTGTGAAAATAATGCATCAATTGGTAATATGTCTTTAAATCTACAATTTAGTACAAATCCATCATAGTATGGATTTTTATTTGACAGAATATTAAAAAGTGTTATAATATAAAGCAATTTAAGGGGAAATATTATGGTTGATGAAACAATTAATTTAGATAGTATTGAATATAGTGGATCATTTTTAAATATGAAACTCCCAAGAGTGTTAACAGAAACTGAAGAAAAAGATCTTTTTATTGAGTATTATAATGGTAATACTAAGGCTCGTGAAATGCTTATAATCTACAATATTAAACTAGCAAAACATTTTACATTTGTTTATTATGAAAAAACAAAATACGATTTAAATGATCTACTATCAGTAAGTTTAATAGGTTTAGTAAAAGCAGTGGATTCTTTTAAAATATCAAAAGGATTTAAGTTTTCGACTTATGCAAGTGAGTGCATTATTAATGAAATATTGATGTATATTAGGAAAAATAAAAAATATGAAGTTGAGCAATCGTTTGAAAATGAATACTTTTATGATGAATATTATGATCCAACAAGGGAAAGAATTGATTTGTGTGAATCTCCATATGATGAAATATTTAAAAAGGATTTATATTTAAAAGTAAGAGAAATTATAAATATACTGCCTGAAAGAGAAAAGGAGATAATTAAGTTAACATATGGCCTTGATAATAATATTCCTTTAAAACAAAAAGAAATTGCTTAATTATTTAATTTTGATCAGAGTTATATAAGCAAACTAACAAAAAAAACTTTGAAATTGATAAAAAGGGAATTAACAGAAAGTGATAAATTAAAATAAATAGTTTTTAATAATAAAAGAGTAATCATATATAATAAACTAGAATTTATTTTCTAGTTTTTTGTTGTAAAAGAGTACAAAGTGTGTTAAAATTAAATAGTAGGAAATGTTAATAAGTATATAAAATAATAATAGGGAAAGGAAGGAATGTTGATAAAATGTTTGACCTAATACATACATACTAGTATTACTAAAAAAATATAAAAATAATAATTTTGTTAATAACTTTTTTGGAATACAATTCTATAGGTTAATCATAGATAGTGGTCCTTTTAATCGTGTATATTTATACGAAAGAAAGGATGTTTTATAATGAAAAAAGTTTTATGTTTTAGTTTTTTATTTTTATTATTTGTTACAATTAGTTATACATATTCATCATTTACAAATAGAATAGTGGGTAATATCGTTGCAACAAGTAATAATTGGTCGTTTAAAGTAAATGTAGAAAATGGAAGCGTTGAAAATGATTATTACAAGGTACCAATAACTAATTCTAGTGGGCAAGTAAATATAACAATAAATACAAGTCAGAGTAACAATAGAGCAGAGTACACAATAGAATTAACAGGTTATAATTTACCAAGTGATATTGCATATTATAAAGATAGTAATTACACTAATGTGATAGATAATAATATATATAAGGGTATTATAAATAAAAATACAGGTAAAACAATTACAATATATTATAAATCAAGCAGTGCAATAAATGGGTATTTATATATTAAAGTAAAAGGAAACGTGTATACTAAAGAATTAGCGATGATGAAGAATATTTATGGTTCCATCATTGGCAATTATGAAAGCAAAATAAAATCATTAGTTTTTACAGGTGATATGAGTAATAAACCAGAAACTTGTACCGATGCAAAAAAAATGTTGGGATATATCATATGATTCTAATCAAGATGTAAAAGTGTATGCATATTTAATTGGTACATGTTTATATATTGCTAGTGAAAACATTATAGCAGCACCAATAGATAGCTCATATTTATTTGGTTATTCTAAGCTTGAATCAATTGAATTTAATGATTATTTTGATACATCTAAAGTAACATTGATGAACCATATGTTTAGTTATTGTTCAACAATAACTTCATTGGATTTAAGTGGTTTTAATACATCACAAGTAACAAATATGGGGTCTATGTTTTATAAATGTTCATCTTTAACAAGTTTGAATTTGAGTAGTTTTGATACATCAAAAGTAACTAAAATGGCTAGTATGTTTGAAATGTGTTCATCCTTAACAGAACTTAACCTGAGTAATTTTGACACATCAAAAGTAACAACAATGAACCATATGTTTGGTCAATGTGAACAATTAGAAAATCTTGAATTAGGTACTTTTAGTACAATAAGTACATATGATTTTAATTATATGTTTCAATACTGTTACAAAGTTAGAACAACAATAACAATAAGTACTTCAACAATAATAACAAATAGTGATATATATATGTTTACAAGTGCAGCGACAGATTCTAATGCATTAGTAACAATCAATTACACAAGTGCTGCTTCTTCTGTAGTCGATAAAATTATGAAATACGTATCATCAAATAGTAATGTAGTAAAAGGAAAACAATTATAACAAAAGATAGACAAAGTTCTATCTTTTTTTTAAGAAAAATGTTATACTTATAATACAAAGATAGTAGGTGGTATAGTTGAAGAAAAAATTATTAAAAAATACAAAAAGTAAAATTCATTTTTTATTAAGTATATTCACCCTATTAATATTAGTAGTAGGTATAACAACATACTTTAAAACCTATGGTGATATTATCAATGAGTTTGAAAATGATCCAAACTATATACCAAGTGGAATAAATAATAACCAAGTAATAGTAAATGAACTAGAAAGTGATTACTATTACTATAAAAGTTTAAACTATACCGATAGTAACGGAACCTTACCAACAACCGAAAATAAAAATATCTATAACGAAAATAATTTAGTGCAAATGAAAATAACCTATAGTAGTATAGATGGCGAAGAAAAAGGATATGTATCCCTAGATGAGCGCCAAGATACCTATATTTATTTTAAAATGCATCCTGTAAATGATAATGGAACAACCGATAAAACTGATGACTATGTATTATTAGAATTAATTGATAATCCCTTTACTGATAGACCAAAAGATAAAGGATTTAATGGCTGGTATACAACATATCAAGGAACAAAACTAATCTTTAATGTAGATTATTATGAAAGATATATAAAAATACCTGTAACATATGAAAATGATAAACCAAAAAAAATTGAAATTGAATTAAAAGCAAAATGGACCAAAGCAAACATTCAATACATTAACAGCAATTTTAATACAGCAATCAATAATTTAAACGCAAAAGAAATGCATAAATTAGAAACAACAAAAGTAATATATGGTGAAGTTGATATGTCAGGATATTATTACCAAGAACAATTTACAAGAGGTGATAGTATACCATCTGGCTATTATGATGATTGGGGCGACACAGCACCATCAACATGTAATCCGTATAGAGGACAAACTTGTACCTATTATAAATTAATCGAAAATGAAAACTTTGATGAAAATAAAACCTATTACTACCTAAGAAATAGCGGTTGGTATAGTAGAATGACAGAGTTAGATAATTCAACAATTGAAAGACCAATAATATCTGAAGGACCAGATGAAGCCTTAATAGGCGCAAATATGTCAACATACTTTGAACAAGTTGAACTATCATATGGCGCATCTTTAGACGGATACTATACAACAAACGGAACAATTTTAACAAATGGAACTTGTACAAGTACAACCTGTACCTATTATAAATTATTAAACTATTATAAAGATGATGGAACAGAAGAAGAATTTGATTCAAACAAAAATTACTATTATATGGTAACAAGAGACACCAATATAATTGTCCTAAATCAAACAATGAGTGGATCTTGGTCTAATAATGGAACCTACCCATTTACTATAACAAGTTTGCATAATCAAACAAGATATAATGTAACTTGGAATGCTAATGCAGCAATAAACTGCTATGGCGACACAAACATTGAAAACGTAACACTATATTATGGCCAAACCATAAATGATGTCTATAACCCACCATCATCAACAAGAACAGCCGGAGTATTATTTGGAAATTATAATAATGTAAAAATAGGCCGTGGATTAAAACAAAACGGAAATTATCCAAACTTAAGATCAGTAGTAGCAGGTAATGCATCAAATATAGGAAGTAATAATAATCCAAGAAAATATAAATTTATTTTAGAAAGTGGTATATATAACTCAATATCATTAACAGCCGGAGGTATCTTAAATGGTGGGTGGGGTTCATCTCAACCAAACGTTTACATAAAAAACAAAAGTATCTACGGAAATGATTATGATAAAGCAACAGGAAACAATACCAATCTAGATATCTATTTCTGTGCATCTGGAAGTTGGGGCGGAAATATATACGCAACAACAAATACAAGAACATCGACCGATATATCATTAGATTTAATTGTCAAATCAGGAACATTCGGAAGCAGTAAAGATGACCTAAGTACAGGAATATATGTCGGCGGAAGATATGGCGGAAACCATTATTCATCACGAAGAGGAAAAATTGAAGGCGGATATATATATAACCTAATAGGCGGTCCATTAACTGGATCAACTAGAGGAAATGTAAATGATATCTATATCTATATGACAGGCGGAACTGTTGATATGATAACAGGCGGAGCCGGAACAACTGCAACTTATGGAAATAGAATAGTATCTGTAACCGGAGGCAAAGTCAATTATAGTGTATTTGGTGGATCAAACGGAGCAACCGGTACAAATGGAGACGGTACACTAAACGGTACAACATATATATATATTGGCGGAAAAGCCCAAATTGGTGATGAAAATCTAATAAATACAAATTCAACCTTATATGGAGCTGAATCTGGAAGTGTTTTTGGCATCGGAAATGGTAGAACTGAATATGAAACAATTGGATCTTGTGATAACTCTATAATCATAATTGATGATAAAGCAACAATCAAAAAAAATATTTATGGTGGCGGTAACTATGGCGCAACCGGAATATCAAGTACATCAAACGCATCTTATACAAAAATAATAATAAATGATGGACTAATAGAAGGATCTGTTTATGGCGGTGGCAATAAAAACGGAAGTGGTTCATCAAGTAAAACAGCAACTATCAATATTACAATGAATAAAGGAAATATTCTAGGCAGTTTATACGGCGGAAGTAATGAAAAAGGAACCATTTATGGAAGCGTTAATATAAACGTTAATGGCGGAGAAGTAACAAACTCTGTCTACGGCGGTGGAAGAGGCGGATATACAAATTCATCAAATCCGGGAACCTTTGTTCGTGATAATGTTAAAGTTGTAATCGGTGATAAAAATATTAATGTAACACCAATTATAAATACAAGTGTTTATGGCGGAAGTGCCTTTGGAACAGTAAACGGCGCAGGCGCAAGCACAAATGTATCATCGTCAAAAGTAGAAGTAATTGTAAACAAAGGAATAATTACTAATGTCTTCGGCGGAGGCGAAGGAGATGCAACCTATACTCCAGGTGTTTTAGGCGATATAGAAGTAACCATAAATGGTGGAACAATCACAAATACTTTTGGCGGAAACGATAAAAGTGGTAAACCAAACGGAAATATAACCGTTACAATAAATGATGGCACAATTACAAATGTTTATGGTGGCGGTAATGAAACATCCGCAAACACAACTAATGTTTACCTAAATGGTGGAACAACAACCAAAATATTTGGCGGTTCCAACAATAGCGGTGATGTTAATCAAAGTAATGTTAAAACAACCGGCGGAAAATGTGAAGTTCTATATGGCGGAAATAACCAAGGAGGAACAACCGGTATAACTAATGTTTTAGTTGAAGGCGGTGAAATAAAAACTGTTTATGGTGGTGGCGATAAGACATCAGTAAATACAAGCACTAATGTTAATATAAAATCACCTGTTGAAACAGTATTTGGTGGATCAAACCTTGAAGGAACAATTCCTGTAACCAATATTCAAATAAACAATACCAAAGTAACCAATGTTTATGGTGGTAACAATCAAGGTGGAACATCAAATGAAACAAACGTTGATATAAACGGAATTTATGTTGAAAACCTATATGGTGGTGGCTTAAAAGCCGAAACAACGCACGCAAACTTAAATATAAATTATGGTATTGTTAAAAATGCCTTTGGCGGCGGTAATGAAGCTGGAGCTGAAACAACAAATATTAATCTAAAAAATGCAAGTATAATTAATCTATTTGGCGGATCAAACACAAGCGGAACAGTTAATACAAGCAATATTAAAAATAATGGAACAACTAGCAGTAATTTATCTGCAACATTTGAAATAAGTGAATCAAATGTAAATCAAACAGGTACAACCGGTCATAAAGCAAGTGAAAAAATAAAAACTAAAATAACAAATAAAACTGGTGCTAACCTAACAAAATGGAATCTTTATATTATAACAAGTCCAAGTATATTTGATTCAAATTGGAGTAGTACAAATGTAAGCTATGAAAATAACGTATATTATGCCAATGAAACCAATCAATGGTATGGAACAAATACCCTAAACAATAACCAAGATCATGAATTTGAATTTAACATTCATTCCTATGATGAATACGAGGACTTTAAAATATATGGTTATGTAATTGTTGGAACTGATGCAAATGGCAATCAATATACAACCGGACTATTAATTGATAAATCTTATGGCGGTAATAACTTAGGTGGTAGCACTATAAATGCTAACATCAATTTAACAGCCGGAAATATAAATACATTATATGGCGGTGGTAAAAAAGCCGAAACAACAAACGCTACAACAAATGTATCAAATGTAACAATAAATGAAGGAATATACGGTGGTGGCGATGCCGCACCTGTTCAAAAAGTTATAATAAATATAACATCATCAGTAATCGGAAACGAAAATAAAGAGGCCGTTGTCTATGGCGGAGGTAACTCAGCCGATGTAAATGAACAACTAGAACTTATAGTAAATAAAACAACTATTTATGGAACAGTTTATGGAGGAGGAAACGCTGGTGCTGTAAATACTGTTGCAAAAACAACCATAACTGAAAGTAATATATCAAAAAATATATTTGGTGGCGGTAATCAAGCATCCGTTCAAAAAACGCAATTAAACATATCAAATAATACTATAGTTGAACAAAATATCTATGCCGGCGGAAACTTAGGTGAAATAAAAGAAGGTACGATAAGTACTATTCAAGACTCAACAATCAAAGAAAGTATTTTTGGCGGTGGAAATAAAGCAATGGTAACTAAAGATGCCATCCTAAATATTACAAAAGTAAACGCTAAAAATATCTATGGCGGTGGTGATGCCGCAGGCTTAAAAGGAAATACTGAAATAAAAATCAAAGAAAGCAATATCACAAATGCTGTATATGGTGGCGGTAATGGTGAAAACTCTTTAGTTGAAGGAGATACATCGGGAGAACAAAATCCAGCTAAAATATATGGAAATACAAAAGTTGAAACAGATAATAAAACAACAATAAAAACTATCTATGGTGGTGGAAATGCCGCAATAGTAGAAGGAAATACAAATGTTTATGTATCAGGAACAACTATCACAAATAGCATATATGCTGGTGGTAATGGTGTAACTGCAATCGTATATGGAAATACAAATCTTGATATAGATAATTTAGCAAATATTACAAATCACGTATTTGGTGGCGGAAATGCCGCTGCAACCGGAAGAGAATCAGTAAATAATTCAAAAGGAATTGTAAATATTGTTGGAGCAACAATTGGCGGAAATGTTTATGGTGGGGCTAATACATCAAGACTATATGGCGAAACAACCGTTAATATTGGAACAAATGTAAGCACTAATCAAAACCTAATAAAATCAGATATTCAAATAAACGGAACAGTATTTGGTGGTGGTGAAGCAAACGCATCCGGAAGTGAAGAATATGACTATTCCTTCATAAGTGTAACCAAAGGAATTGAAATTAATATAAATGCTAAAGACCATAATAATTTCACAATAAAAGGATCAATATTTGGAAGCGGAAACGCCTCATCAACAACTGGATATAGTTATATAAACATATATAATTATGGAACAAAAACAAATATCAAAGAAAATATATCAATTCAAAGAGCTGATATAGTGTCATTAAATAATTCATTTATTGAATTAAAAGGCGCAACCGATAGAACAAATGAATACTCAACCGTATTATTCTCTCTAAGTAGAATTGATGAATTAAAACTAATAAATAATACATCATTATACTTGCAAAATGGATCAAATCTAGTTAAAAAGTTAGTTAGTCTAAATGAAAACAACGAAAAAGGAACAGTTGATTTAACAAACGGTCTAAATCGAAACACTAACAATCGACTATATATGTTAGAAGGAAAAAATCTAAATATAGCAACAAATGAAAACGTAACAGCCTTCGGTGAAGTATCAGGAATGACTTTCTTCGGAATGTATCTAAAAAGTAGAACAGGTGAAATTGTAACTGCACTTTATTCAGACTTTAAACCAACTGATGATGTATCAAGCGGTGATATTTATTACTTTACAAAAGGAAGTTATGTATTAGGTCTTCATAAAACAAATCACAATATTGAAGAAGATGGTTTTTATACTAACTATGCCAATGAAGAAGGAACAGGAATTGAAATAAAATACATTGAACCAACACCAGACGCTGCAACATTCTATATGTGGATGATTGGTGAAAAAGTTGATTCATATGAAATAACCCTAACAGCATCTAAATATTCAACATTAGGGGCATATGAATTATCGTTATTAAATCACGCATCAGCAAATACAACATTCTCAATATTAGGCGCTAACTTTGTTGGACTTGAACAAAATATAAAACTAATAGAATATGATAAAATACCACGAATCGCATCCACAACTGAAGAAGCCAATACTATATTTGGCCTAAATATGAAATCAGGTCAAAATGGATGGATAACAAAAGGAAGTACGGATTTCCTAACAGAAGGAAGTGCCGTAAGTGGAACAAAAGACTATAAAAGAGAAAATTCGAGCGGTGCACCTAGCTTAGTGTTCTATTTTTATCATTCCAAAAATATAACTGAAACAAAAAATCTTGGAGCAGTAACAATATCCTTAGTTGCAATTACCCCAATTGACGACCTTAATAATGAAGTAAAAAGAATTAACATAAACGTTAATTTATCAACCGCACTATATAATACAAATGATTATGAAGGAACTATTTCTCCAGGAAAACAATATGAAATGTTTGCGACCTCATCAACGAATATTACATCAAAAAGTAGTTTTAGTACATATTACTCATTATATATAACAAGTGAAACATCACCATATAAAACAGGATATCATCGAAGCATTGTATCAACATACCTATACCCTGTAAATACAGGAATAACAATGATTGACTTCCACGTAGCAAGTAAACCCGTATATTATTACTATGTAGTAAATGAAACAGACTTTGTAGATCAACAACTAGAATATAACACATACGGTGAAGTATCATATGATTTATCAAAATTCATCAAAATGGGAAGTACAAGCTCAAACAATAACTATAATGATGAAATATCTAATAATACATACTATAATAACGGCGCGGCCGAAGAAGAATTCATATTTATGGTAGACTTCAAAGATACTAATATAACAGAAAACGTCTTAGAAAAATCATTATTAATTGAATTAAGAAATGATGAAAACCAAACACTAATAAGCGTTCTTGGAATTGAACAATCAACCTTACTATATAACTTGTATGTTGGTAAAGATGCAACAATCGAATTAGATGGAAATCTATCAGCAAATACAATTTATAGAGGTAAAAATACTAACATAGATTTAAACATCAAGTTCACACAAGAAAAATTAAACTCAAACACAATATATGATACAAACTATGATGACCAAAGACTAGGAATAAAAATATCAATATATGACAGCAATAACAATCTATTAAGTAACTCAAGTTTAATGGGTGTTAACTATACATATGACGGAAATATTTATTATCCAAGATATGACGGAACATCGAGAATAAATCTAGCAGAAAGAGTCGCTAATCTCGCTCCTCGTTTAAAAATAAGTACAGCAAATAGTAACCTTGCAACCGGTGAATATAGAATTGTAATAGAATCATTTGGATCACCAGATGGAATCTATTATGGACTAGAATCATCAGATAGATTAGAATTAAATCTAAATGTAATTGATAATATTTATGGCTTAAAAGTATCAACACGAGATGATACAATGTTTATTGATAAAAAAACAGGATTTGTTTTAGATGAAAATAATGCATTCCCATTTAAAGTAGAACACGTATCAGGACTAGCAAACCCTAATACAACAATAAAACTAGCACGTAGAAGTTATGAGACAGTATATACAACTGAATATAATGTAGTCGATTTAAAAGACTATGTAACAAATCAGTTTCCAATCAAAAAAACAAACGAATATGTTTTATCAACAAATCCAGGTGCGAGCACTGATTACTATCTATACTTTAAAGAAGGATTATTATCAGGAACATATAAAATAATCATAAGCTTGTATGATGGTGATAACTATATTGGTGAAGTATATCAATATATAATAATAAAATAGGAGGTAAACATGACAAGAAAAGAAATAGAAGAACTAACCGATGAAGAAATAATCGAACTATATAAAACAATTGACAATTTTCTCAAATATCTCGAAAAAGAAGTAGAAGGTGACACAAGTGTTAAATGAGTTTAAACAAAATATTGAAGTTCAAAAGGAAGTGCTAAATGCACTTCCTCGGAACAACAATAAAAATCAAAAAAACTATATAGGCAAAGTAGTAGAAATATTAGAAAAATATAAAGAAACAAATGAAATAGTAATAAGTGAAATTAAAAAAAGAAAAAAAAGATATGAATCATTAGAAGAAAATTCTAAAATTGAAAAAATATCTAAAAAAATAAACTCACTAAAACCATTACTAAACCTAACAAATCCATTTGCAACCTCCTATGAAAAAAGTAAACTAGATCAAATACTTTATGAATTAGGTCACTTTTATGAAAATGACTTAGAAAAAGTAAATGAAGATATTAAAAAAGGTATCAATGTATTTGAAAAAGTAGGTATTACTCTAACAAACGATGACTTTATGTATAGCTATTATAGCAATAAATATATGGAAAAGTTTTTAAACCCCGAAATATGCGCCGAAGAATTGAAACAAAACTTTGAAGAAATATATTGGAAATGTCCAGAAATCATAACGCATATAACATTAAACTTTAAATATCTTTATTATCAAAATAAGAAAAAATTTGATGCCTATTATGAAGATAAAAAAGAAAGTCTAATTAATGTTCAAAACGACTATAAAAATTTAGTTGAAGAAAAGGAAGAATTAATAAGAAATGATGCCTATCTTTTACAAAAATCATTTTTAGAAGGAAAACTAAATATAAATGATTATACACAAGATAAAATTAAAAAAGCCTATAAATCAGTTGTAAATGAAGAAAATGAAGAAAAAATCAAAGAAGAAGTAATTAAACTATATAATAATGTAATAGAATATAAAAATTATTTAGACTTTGAATATATAATAACTGATTTAAAAAATCTATATAAAGAAAAAGACAAATATAAAAACATTTATATAAATAAGAAAAAAGAAATAGATAAAATTGAAAGTAAATTATTTAAAAATGTAAAAATAATATTTAAAAAAGAAAAAAAGTTTGAAGTTTTAAATAGTATTATAAATACTGAAATAAGTAATTTAAAAGAAAGATATGAAGAATTAGAACGAAATAGCTTTCTAGAACAAATAATGAATTTAGAAGAAAATACAACCCTATATGACCTATTTGTCCTAGCACTATCTAATTATACATACCTTGTCAAAAAAGAAGAAACAAATGTAAGTAAGTTAAACGCCTTTATAACAAATCCAAGAATAAATATTTTAAAAAATATCTTAATAAACGAAGAAAAAAATATTGGACTATTAATAATGGACCGCTATAATCTATTTGGATTTAACTTAACAAAAGAACAATTAGAAAAAGATAATTTAGATAACCTAATAAAAGAACTAGAAACAATATTAGGAAGTATAGAAATGGAAAAATTAAGTATAACAGAAAACAAAATAAAGTTCATTAAAGAAAGCAGTCAAATACTTGCATAAGAAAATGTAATATGCTATACTTAAAAAGGTGATAGAATGAAAAAAGTTTTAAAAATAATAGGAGGAATATTCCTAGCAGCATATGTAGTAGTCGCAATAGTACTAACAGTGTTATTATTAAATTATAATAAATATAACGTAACAGAAATAAATGGAAATACCTTTATAATAGTAAAAGATGAAGAATTAAAACCAAGCTTTCAAAAAGGTGATTTAGTAATCGTAAAAAGAAATGCTATGAAAGAAGTAGAAATAGGCGATAAAATATTTTTCTATGATATATATGAAGGAAACGTATCAGTTAACTTAGGAACAGTAGTTAATAAAGAAGAAGTTACAAGAAAAGAAACACGCTTTATTGTAGATGGTGATTATGCAATACCACCAGAAGATTTTATTGGAAAAGCATCAACAAGTAAAGTCTATAGCAATTGGGGTTTAGTAATATCAATACTAGAATCAAGATTTGTATTCTTATTTCTAATAATATTCCCTATACTTATGCTTTTCATCTATGAAGTAAGTGTATTAATAAGAGAAATAAAGAGTCCAAAAGAAGATGAATAAAAAAATACTATATTTACTATTTATTTCGTTTGTTTTAATAACAACTTATGAAGTAATGGATGCTTATGGACTATTTGAAAGTAAAAATAAACTAGTAGTTAATCAAAATGTCGCTCGCTGGAAAATACTAATAAATGGAAGCAATATAACCGAGGAAGATTTCGTTATTAATTCCATAAACGTAGAAGGCAATGAAAATGTCTTAAATGGTAAACTAGCACCCGGTGTAAGAGGATATTTTGATATTGAAATAGATCCCAAAGCAGATACATCAATTGTTTATAGTATATCATTTGACTTTAGTCAAATAAGTGATAGTTTTATAGTAGAAAATATCGAAGAAACAACAAGTGGAAACTTAATAAGAACAGATGAATCAACCTATTCAAAAGTAATAACCCTAAATGAAATAAAAGAAAATAAAAAAAATAATGTAAGAGTTTATTTAAAATGGGAAAATAAAGAAGACAATAACGCAACAGATAGTAAGATAGGTCTTACAGAGAATAATTACATTAATATACCGGTTTCCGTTTCCGCAATGCAATATTTTGGTGAAGACATAAAAGAATATCAAGAAAATGGACAATAAAAGAGGTGATGTTAAATGTTAAAGTATCTAAATAAAATATTTCAAATATTTATTGATATTTTAATATTTATAATCACCCTTTTAGTTTTTTTATCACTATATAATATGATATCTATAAAAGTTTTACATAAAAATCAAAACAATATATTTGGAATAACAATCTTTGAAATCGTAAGTGGAAGTATGGAACCAACTATAAATGTTAAAGACTTAATAGTAGTCTCTCAAACAGATAAAATAAAAGAAAATGATATAATAACATACCGTGATAATAATGATTTTATAACCCACAGAGTAATTAAAATTGAAGGTGACATTTTAACAACAAAAGGTGATTCTAATAATAGCACGGATACCAAAATAAACAAATCAAAAATAGTTGGTAAAGTATTATTAATCATACCAAAAGGTGGCATAATAAGAGAAATATTAATTAAACCAAAAGTAATAATATCAATAGTAATAACCCTAATACTATTTAGTCTATGTTCATCTTATATACCCAAAAATAAAAGAGAAAAACCTGAACTAATAGAATTAGAAGAACCAATCGAATTTATTGATTTAAGAAGGAGAAAATAATATGTTTGATAAAAAGAAATTATTAAAAATGAATAAATTAACAATTGGAGTAATATTAGTGTTTTTACTTATGCTTTTAGTACCATTTGCCTATTCCAAACTATTTAGTACTTCAAATTCTATATCTCAAATTGAAACAGCCTTCTTTCTCTTAAAAAGCAATTATTACACAGGAACAATTAAATTAACGGAATTAGAGCCAAGAAGTGAACCATATTCATATAAATTTAAAATCGCTAATAATGATGGAACAAGTAGACTAGAAACAAAACTAGAATATACACTAAAATTAGTAACAACAACTAACTTGCCAATAACATATAAACTATATATGAATAATAATAAAGAAAATATAATAATAAGCGATACAACAGCAAAAGACGAAGAAAATGGAGCATATTTTAGAACTCTAGAAACAGATAAAATGATATTTGGATATGAACAAAACGAAGAAAATATCTATGAATTAATAATAGATTTTCCAGAAGAATATGGAAGCCTTGAATATCAGGACACAATTGAGGCCATATTTGTACAAATAGATGCTAAACAAATAATTGAATAGCATTTTCCCGTTATAAAATAAGAGATTTAAAACAAAATAAAAAAAATGTCGAAATATGCTTGATATTTTAGAATGAAGTATGATATACTTATAGAGTAAAATATAGTAAGCTAGAAGGAGTGAAAAGATGAAAGATAAAGAGACTTTAAGAAAGCAAAGACAAAAACGTAGGAAATATAGATTACTGATATTATTACTTTTATTATTTGGAACAGGAACATTACTAACGACATCAACATATGCATGGTTCACTTCAAATAAAAATGTTTCAGTAGAAAGTTTGCAAGTTAACATTGAAGCTAAAAATGGTATTCAAATATCAGCAGACGGAACTAACTGGAAAGCTATGGTACAAAGAACTGATTTAGCAGGCGCTAAGACAGGAAAATACCAAGCCGCAGTTAACCAATTACCAACAATTCTAGAACCAGTTTCAACAGCCGGTGTTCCAGATGCTAATGGTAGATTACCAATGTATTATGGTGTTATTGAAACATCAGAAACAGCAGCTCATAACGGACAGTATATTCTAACAACAACAAAAGAAGAAGAAAAAGATGACAGTGCTAGAGTTCCAGGCGATCCAGCTGGTAAATATATTGCATTTGATTTATTCTTTAAAGTAAATACTGAAACACAAGTATATTTAAATGCAGGATCTGGTGTAACTACAACAGATGCTCAAGATACAGGTATTAAAAACGCTGCAAGAATTGCTTTAGTTAATTTAGGTAACATAGCTGATGGTTCAAGCCTAGAAACCATTCAAGGACTAAATAACGGAGCAACTTCAACAGTAACATTATGGGAACAAAACTATGATGTTCATACACCAGCCGGTGTTAAACAAGCAAAAGACGTATATGGACATGATACAATGGAAAATGGCGCACCTGCAATATCATATAAAGGTGTAATCGATACAATAACAAAAGCAGAAGATATCTTACAAAGTGATACTTCAAGCGAAACAAAGTTTAAAAGTGTTGATCCAACAATCAAAACTGTTGCAGGATTCACAAAAAATCAAGCATTGTTTTCTTTACCTGCCGGAATTACAAAAATAAGAGTATATATGTGGGTTGAAGGACAAGATGTTGACTGTGAAAACAACGCATCAGGTGGAACAATCAAGTTTGATTTAAAAATAACTACAAACGCAGAATAGGAATGTAAAATTCCTATTTCTTTTAAAACAAATTATCTTGCAAAAATAATACCTTTATGATACAATTATATTGGTGATATCAATGAAGGACAAAGCTAAAGCAGTAGAACTAATAAAGAAAAAAATAAATGATGACACCTTTTTGACATATGAAGAAATATCAACATTAACAGGATATAATGTAAAATATTTATTCAAACTAAAAAATGATATATTAGACAATAAGTTTACCCTTGAACACGGCAATAAAAATCGCAAACCCGTTAATGCTTTATCAGAAGCAGAAAAACAAAAAATTGTAAACCTATATAGAAGATCAAATGCAAGTATAAGAAAGTTTTGTAAGTTTTATCACACACGAAGCTATTCTTGTATATATAATATATTAAAAGAAAACGGTTTAATCAAATAATCGCTTTTTTTTAAACCAAAAATATAGTATAATTATTAAGAGGTGTATCTATGCAAAAAAAACTAACTCAAATAATAAATGAAATAAAAAAACACGAAAATATCGTAATAATGGGTCATAAAAATGCTGATTTAGATGTTCTGGCATCCGAAATATGCATGTTTCAAATAGTAAAAGCCCAAGGAAAAGACTGTTATATATATTTAGACGCTGATGCCTATAATCCATCAATTGAAAAAGCAATCTATTATTTAAAAAGATATAATAAAACAATATATTTAACAAGAACATTAAATAAAAAAATAATAAATGAAGAAACATTACTAATAATAGTAGATACCCAAGTACCACAATTACTAGAAAATGAAGAAGTACTAGAAATATGTAGAGATGTAATAATTATTGATCATCACAGCACAAATAAAAGATATATACCAAAAGTAAAAATCGAACACGTTGATCCTACGAAATCAAGTGTTGTTGAAATAATGGTTAGCTATCTAAAAGACTTAAACTATAAACCAGATAGCTTAATATCAACAATAATGCTAGCAGGAATGGAAATAGATACCAATAACTTTAACACTAAAACAACAGCTGAAACATATGAAGCAGCAGCCTTTCTAGCCCGTAATAAAGCAAACCAAATATTAAAAAGAAAAATACTAAAAGAGAGCAAAGAAGCTTATATTAAAAGAAATGAATTAATAAAGAAAAGCTTTATGATAACTAAAGATGTTGCCATCTGTGTTTTAGACAATAAAGTTTATTATCGCAGTGATTTAGCTGAAATTGCTGAAGATTTACTAACCCTAGATAAAGTAGAAGCAGCCTTCACAATCGGAAGAACCGAAACTAATGAAGTAAGTGTAAGTGCAAGATCACTTGGAAATGTTGATGTAAAAAAAATAATGCAAGCCCTAGGAGGTGGAGGCCATAAAAATGAAGCAGCCGCCCAAATAACAGGAACAACATTAGAAGAAATAAAACAAAAATTAATTGAACTAATAAAGAGGTGAAAAATATGCAAGTAATATTAACAGAAGATGTAAAAGGTAAAGGAAAAAAAGGAACAGTAATCAAAGTAAAAGACGGTTATGGAATGAATTATCTAGTAAAAAATGGTTTAGGAGTACCAGCAAATGAAGAAAATATGCACAAACTAAAACTAGATAACAATAAAAAAGAAAGAGAAGAAAACGAAAGAATCGAAGAAGCCAAAAAAGATAAAGAAAAAATTGAAAAATTAAACCTTTCATTCAAAGTGAATACCGGTAAAAATGATCAAGTATTTGGTACTATAAGTACTAAACAAATCGCATCTGCTTTAGAACAAAAAGGAATAAAAGTAGATAAGAAAAAAATAATTCTTGATCACCAATTAAGTTCACTAGGATTCCACGATATTAAAATTGAACTACACAAAAAAGTAACCGCTAACCTAAAAATTGAATTAAAAAAATAGGAGGCATATATGAATACAAGAATTGAACCAAACAATCAAGATGCTGAAAAGTCCGTTTTAGCATCAATGCTAATGAGTAAATATGCCCTTCAAAAATGTACAGATTCCCTTATAAAAGAAGAATTTTATAATGACAATCACTCTAAAATATTTGAAGCAATGAAAAGCCTAAATGATAAAGGAATTATTGTTGATATAACAACATTATCAGCTGAACTTGATAGACAAAAAGTCTTAAAACAAGTAGGAGATATTGATTATTTAAGTGAATTAAACAATTTTATACCATCAGCAGCCAATGTGGATGAATATATAAATATAGTTGAATCAAACTATTTACTAAGAAGAATGATATCAGTAACAACAAAAATAACAAATGATTGTTACAATTCAACATTAAGTGTAGCTGATATATTAGATGGAGCATCAAGAGAAGTATGTAATATTGCACAAAGTCAAAGAGGATCAGAATTTAGAAACATTCAAGAAGTATTATCATCAACTCAAAGAAATATTGAAGAATTAGTTAAAAATCAAAAAGCTGTAACGGGAACATCAACCGGATTTAATGAAATAGATAAAGTAACAGCCGGATTACACGGAAGTGAATTAACAATACTAGCAGCTCGTCCTGGTATGGGTAAAACTGCAATGGGCTTAAATATTGCAACCAATGTTGCAATTAATTCCGGTAAACCAGTAATAATTTATAACTTAGAAATGACCGCCGAACAACTAGCAATGCGTATGATTTCCTCAGTAGGTCAAATAGATAATAATAAATTAAAAACCGGTCAATTAGAAAATCAAGACTGGAAAAAACTAAATGAAGCCTTTTCAAGATTAGGTAACTCCAAAATATTTATAGGTGATACCCCAGGAATAACCATAAGAGAAATAAGAAGTCAATGCCGAAGACTTAAATCTCAGTATAAAGATTTAGGCCTAATTCTAATTGATTACTTGCAATTAATAACAGCTGGACCAGGATACAATAACAATAGACAACAAGAAGTATCAGACATATCAAGAAGTCTAAAAACCATGTCTCTAGAATTAAATGTACCCGTAATTGCAATGGCACAGTTATCAAGAAGCGTCGAAGGAAGAGAAGATAAAAGACCAATTTTAAGTGACTTAAGAGAATCAGGATCAATCGAGCAAGATGCCGACTTAGTAGCATTCTTGCATAGTGACGACTACTATAAAAGAGAAAACTCAATTGATCAATTTACAGCCAAAATGGAATATATAATTGCAAAACACAGAAATGGTAGCACGGCTACAATAAATCTAGCATTTAAAAAGAATACAAGTACATTCCAAAACTTTACAACAGAAGAGGAACCAAATGCAGCTTAGTATATTAGCAAGTGGATCAAAAGGTAATTCCTGTTATATTAAAACAAATAACCATAACATTTTAATTGATATCGGTTTAACATCGTTAACAATTGAAAGAAGATTAAAACAAATAAATGTTGAACCCAAAGATATTGATATAATCTTACTTACACATACCCACGTTGATCACATAGCCGGTTTAAAAGTGTTTGTAAAAAAATATAAACCAAAAGTATACTTATCAAGAAAAATGTATAAAGAATTAGGTTTAAATCTATTAGACTATGAAATATTAGAAGACGAAATAAAAATAGATACACTATTTATAGAAACAGTTCAAGTATCACATGATGTTGAATGTAACGGCTATATCTTAACTGAAAATAATAAATCAGTTGTCTATATAACAGATACCGGATATATTCACGAAAAAAACTATGAAAAATTATCAAATAAAAACATCTATGTAATTGAAAGTAATCACGATGTTGAAATGCTAATGACTGGGAAATATCCCTATCACTTAAAACAAAGAATCCTAAGCTCAAGAGGACACTTATCAAACGATGAAACAGCCTATTATTTAAAACAAATAATCGGACCAAATACTGAAAAAGTATACCTTGCCCATTTAAGTGAAGAAAATAATACCCCTGAAAAAGCATATAGTAAAACATCAGAAATACTTGAAAACACTAATATAGAACTAATAGTCGCTAGTCAAAATGAAGAAACGGAATTAATAACAGTATGATAAAATTAATAAGTGTAGGAAAAATAAAAGAAAACTTCTATAAAGAAGCAATCAAAGAATATGAAAAAAGATTATCTAAATATACAAAACTAAATATAATTGAATTAGAAGATGAACCAAATATAAATGGTATTCTAAAAGAAGGAGAAAAAATTTTAAAAAATATAAATGAAAAAGATTATGTAATAACCCTTGAAATCGAAGGAAATATGCTAACAAGTGAAGAATTAGCAAAAAAAATAGATGAAACTCTTCAAATTAATTCAAACATAACCTTTGTAATAGGAGGATCTTATGGAATAAGTAATAAAGTAAAAGAAAGAAGTAATTATAAGCTATCTTTTTCCAAACAAACATTTCCTCATCAATTATTTAGAATAATGTTTTTAGAACAACTTTATAGAACCTATAAAATAAATAATAATGAAACATATCATAAATAATGAATAAAAAAAAATAATCGCACCATAAATTAATTGGAGGCGATTTTTTTGAAAAACATAATCATAATAATCGGAATAATTTTAACTTATATATTAATAGGATCCTATATGGAAACAAAAGTAATAAAAGATGAATCAATAAGATTAAGAATACTTGCAAACTCTAATACGATAGAAGACCAAAGAATTAAAATGGAGGTCGCAAAAAGTGTACAAAAAGAATTATATGAATTATTAAAAGATACCAAAGATGTTAAAGAAGCAAGAACCAGAATCTTAGATAATTTAGATACCATAAAAAAAGAAGTAGAAACAACTTTACAAAATAATGACACATCTCTAAATTATCGAGTTAATTATGGAAAAAATTACTTTCCTAGCAAGAATTATAAAGGAATTAACTATAATGCCGGAGAATATGAATCACTCCTTGTATCTCTAAATCAAGGCAAAGGTGACAACTGGTGGTGTATATTATTTCCACCTCTTTGCCTATTAGAAGCTGAAGAATCAAATGATGTAGAATACAAATTATTAGTAAAAGAAATAATCGAAAAATATTCATAAAGCATAAAGTAAAACATACGCTTTTTTAGGTGATAAAATGATTCTTTTAATCGCACTAAGCTTAAGTATGGATGCCTTTTCCCTAGCCCTAGCATATGGAACAAATAAAATTGCAAACAAAATAAAATATACACTATCAATAATAGTAGGTTTATTTCACTTTATTATGCCAATTATAGGGTACTTTATAGGAACAATAATAATGCAAATAATCAAAATAAAACCCAATATAATAGTAAGTATTATACTTATATTTATTGGAATAAATATGTGTATAACTAAGAAAGAAAAATTAGACCCATTAAAAAGTATAATTGAAATACTCCTATTTTCATTAGCAGTTTCTCTAGATAGCTTTTCTGTAGGCTTAGGCTTAAAAGCAATAACAAATAATATTTATAAAGCATCATCCATATTTTCTATAACAGCCGGAATTATAACCTATCTAGGATTAATACTAGGCCATAAAATATCTCAAAAAGTAGGTCACCTAGCGCCCACTCTAGGTGGAATATTTTTAATATTAATAGGGCTACTATATATATTCAAATAAGGCTATCTCAAATGGTCTTTTTTAATGCCATAAATTAAAAACTTGCAATTTTATTGTAAAATATGTATAATGAAGATGGTGATACAATGCTTGAAAATTTAAAATCAATATTAAATACAGCAAAAACAAATAAATATGCCGTTCCCCACTTTAACATAAATAACTTAGAATGGACCAAATATATCCTAGAAGAATGTAATAAATTAGAAAGCCCAGTTATCCTTGGTGTAAGTGAAAGCGCAATAAAATATATGGGCGGATATAAAACAGTAGCAAGTCTAGTAACAGGATTAATTGAAGACCTAAACATAAAAGTACCTGTATGCCTTCATTTAGATCACGGAAAAACAATCGAAAGTTGTAAAAAAGCATTAGATGCCGGATTTAAATCAGTAATGATTGATGCATCAAACTATGAATTAGAAGAAAACATTAAAATAACCAAGGAAGTAGTAAAGCTTGCTAAAAAATATGAAGCAACCGTTGAAGCCGAAATAGGCGTAGTTGGTGAAAAAGATAAAGATGTAATATATGCTAGTACACAGGACTCTATAAAATTAGTAAAAGAAACAAACATTGATGCTCTAGCACCTGCACTTGGAAGCTGTCACGGACTATATAAAGATGCACCCAAAATAAACTATGAAAGAATGGAAGAAATATCAAAACAAACAAATATTCCCCTTGTTCTTCACGGAGCAACAGGATTAGATGATGAAACCATTAAAAAATCAATCGAATGTGGAACAACCAAAATAAACATTAATACAGAATTACAATTAGTATGGAGTAAAAAAGTAAGAGAATATTTAAACGAAAATAAAGAAGTATATGATCCAAGAAAAATAATCTCATCAGGTGAAGAAGAAATAAAAAAAGCCATAAAAACAAAATTAGAAATACTAGGAAGTATTGGAAAGTCGCAAAAATAGACAAATAACATACTTTATTAGTGAAAGGAAGTAAAAATGAAAGAATTTATAATTGAAGGAGGACATTTATTAAGCGGTGAAATAAAAATAAGTGGAGCTAAAAATGCTGCTCTAGCACTTATCCCAGCTGCTTTATTAAGCAATAAGAAAGTAAAAATATATAATGTCCCAAATATATCAGATATTGAAAACATCAAAGAAATATTAAGACATCTTAATGTTAAGATGAAAGAAACAAAAGAATATTTAGAAATAGACGCAAGTAAACTAATAAATGCCCCTGTTCCTGAAGAAATATCAAAAAAATTAAGAGCATCATATTATTTTATGGCAGCTCTATTAGGAAGAGAGAAAAAAGTCGTAATGCACTTTCCAGGAGGATGTAATATAGGTAAAAGACCAATTGACCAAACTCTAAAAGGATTTGTTGGATTAGGCGCAACAATAGATATGATCGATGATTGTTATACCATAACAGCAGATAATCTAAAAGGCTCTAAAATATATTTAGATATGCCAAGTGTAGGCGCAACAATCAATACTCTAATTGCATCCGTACTTGCAGAAGGAACAACAATAATTGAAAATGCAGCAAAAGAACCAGAAATAGTAAATGTTGCTGAAATGTTAAATAATATGGGAGCAAACATAAAAGGCGCTGGAACAAGCACCATTGAAATAAACGGCGTAAAAGAACTTCACGAAGCTGAAGTAAAAGTAATACCAGACCGCATAGAAGCTGGAACCTATGTATTAGCAGGTGCCTTAGTTGGAAATAATTTAAAAATAGAAAATATTGTACTAGAACATATAGAAGCTCTAATAAATAAATTAGAAGAAATGGGCTTTGAAATGATAAAAACAAATACAAGTATAACAATAAGTGCTAACAAAGAAATGAAACCAGCAAATATAACAACCAAAGGATATCCAGGCTTTCCAACCGACTTGCAACAACCAATTGTAACCCTTTTATCAGTATGTAAAGGCTATTCAATTGTTGAAGAAACAATATATGAAAATAGATTCAATAATGTTGAATACCTAAATAAATTAGGTGCTAATATAACAATAAATAAAAGAAAACTATTTATAGAAGGCGTTGAAAAATTGTATGGAACTGAAGTTGAAGCAACTGACCTAAGAGCCGGAGCCTGTCTTTTACTAGCTGCTCTAATCGCCGAGGGAACGACAACCATTAAAAATGCTGACTATATCTTAAGAGGCTATGAAAGCATAACAGAAAAACTTAAGAATGTCGGTGCTAAAATTGAATTAGAAGAATATAATAAAGTAGGTATATAGCCTACTTTTTTAAGGTGATAAAATGAAAATAAAAACAATAATTATTTTATTAACAATTGTGTTCATAACTTTTCTAATTTATATCTTCAATAAAGATGAAAAAATATATGTATTAAGTTTAGGTAAAAATGAAAGTAATTTTTCCTATATAGATGCACTAAAGCAAAAATTAAAAGAAAACAATTTACTCGAACAAAATATAAACATAACTAAAGATTTAAATCAAATACTAGAAGACATAAATCAAAATAAAACAGTTCAAACAAGAACAATGAAAAATCACTTAATAAAAGCAGATATTATAATAGTAACAACTACATCAAACAAAGAAAATATAAATGAATTAATAAAAGAAATAAAAAAATATTCTAAAGAAAAAATAATACTAATAGGAGAAAATACAAGCGATAATATCAAAATATCAAGAAAATATGAAGTAGAATTCATTAAAAAAAATCTTAATCAAGATCAAATATATGAAAATATCTATGAAATAATAGAAGAAAATCTAATAAAATAAAACATTTTTTATAAATAAACTTGAAAAAATTAATTTATACTGATATAATATGAAAGAATTAATTTTCTATGGCTTATTATAAGCTATGGCGGAAGGAGATAAAAAATGGGAAAATATGTAAAAACAACTGTTACTTGCGCTTGTGGAAATACATTTGAAGTAATGTCAAATAAAGAAACATTACACGTAGAAGTATGTAACAAGTGTCATCCTGCATTTACAGGAACACAAGGTAAAAAAGCAAAAACAGGACGTGTTGAAAAATTCAATAAAAAATATGGACTAGACAAATAAAAGTCCTTTTTTTTTTATTTTTTTTATGCTACAATTATAAAGAAGGTGAACATATGAAGAAAATATTACCAGCACTAATAATTGTAATATCAATTATATTAGTATATTTCATATTCAATAAAGAAACTAAAATAGAATGCTCAAAAAAAACGCTAACAGATGAATATACCTTAACATCGAAATATAAAGTTTACTATAAAAATAAAGAAGTATATAAAATATTAATTGAAGAAGAGATTGAAGCATCAACATCAACTAAATTAGATGAAATAACAAAAAATATAGATGAAACCTATAAAAACTATCAAAAAGAAATTGGAAGTTATGAATATACAATAACTAAAAATAAAAATAAAGCAATAACTAAAATAATAATGGATTATAACAAAATGGATATGGAAGCATACATAAAATATAATCCCGAAGCCAAACTAAACAATAATAAAAGATATAATATTGATGATCTAAAAGAAATGTATGAAGAAAGAGGTATAATATGCAAATAGGACTATCATATGACCATAACGGATATGAAATTGGTCAAAAAGTAAAAGAATACTTAACAAATAAAGGATACAAAGTCATAGACTACAATAATAAGTATGACAAAGAAGATGACTATCCAAAAGAAGCATTAAAAATGTTAAACAACATCAAAACAGGAATACTAATATGCGGAAGCGGTGTTGGAATGAGTATTATTGCAAATAAAGTAAAAGGCGTAAGATGCGCTCTTATAAGAACAAAAGAAGAAGCAATTGAAACAAGAACCCATAACGATGCCAATGTAATCGCCTTATCAGCTAAAACCCCAAATATTATGGAAGTAATAGATGCCTTCTTTGAAACACCATTCTCTAATGAAGAAAGACACCAAAGAAGAGTAAAAGAAATAGAAGAATATGAAGAAAAGGTGATGAAATGAAAAAAATATTTACATCAATCCTTGTAATATATATATTTTTCTTTTTTTTAGAATTTTGCTTTAATTACTTTAAAAAAAGCCATATTGAAGAATATAAAATAAATGACATTATAATCAAAGAAGACTATAAAGGAAATACTAAAAATGAAGAAAATAACTATTACTTTGAAATAAAAACAAATAAAAATATTTTTTATATTCAAACATTTACAGATTATAAAAAAGAAAAAAAGATAATAAAAGATATAAAATATTTTGAAAACGATAAATATGAATGTATTTTACCAATATTCAAAACCAATAAATTAGAAACCGATTTAATATGTATTGAAAATAACACTCAAAAAAATTATAACACATTTGAAAATAACGAAATTGATAACTTTCTAAGTAATATTGAAGAGTACAATAAAGAAAATTATAATGATAATTTGGAAACCAAAATCATAAAAGGGTTTTCAACATTTTATGTTAATAACTTACCAGAAAATAATTACCTAGCCCTAACTTACTATAAAGGAATCAAAATAGCAGATAAAACATCATTTAGAGAAATTGAACTATTTACTAAAGATGAATATAACCAAAAAATAAAAACATTCTATAAAGATAAATATCTAGTAATAGACTATAATAAAAAATATGAATCAAACGAATTCATATTAATTGACCTAAAAACAAGAAAAAAAGATATAATTGGAAGTAACCATATTATTAACTATGATGCTTACATCCAAGGAAAAGTAGATAATTCTATATACTTATTTGATAAAGACACTAAAAGTCAGTATCAAATAGATATAAAAGATAAAACAATAATAAGAATTGGAAATGAAAATACCGGTATTAAATACTATGATGGCTCATGGCAAAATAAAACAGTTTATGAAGCCATAAAAGAAGAATTAACATTTAAAGAATATGATAAAAATAATGAATATGTAATGATTAAAAAATTAAGAGGTGAAAATAACGGATATACTATATATGTAAAAGAAAATAATGGAAAATATGATGTATATATAAGTTATCGCAACACCTCAAAACTAATATATTTATTAACAACAACAGAATATCAAACCCTAAATTTCTTTAAAGATGAAATTTACTATAAAGATGGAATATATTTAAAAATGTATTCAAATAAAACCGGAAATAAAACAATAATAAGAGATACTGAATTAAAAAATAAAAGTATTACATTTTATGTAGGAGAAAATATATGATAGGATTAGTATTATCAGGCGGGGGCCTAAAAGGGTCATACCAAATAGGAGCCTATAAAGCTCTAAAAAAATTAAAAATAAAAATAGGCGTTGTAACAGGAACATCAATTGGTGCCTTAAACGGAGCTTTTATTGCAGCAAATGACTATAAAAAAGCCCTTAAACTATGGAAAAATATTAAAATGGATTTTCTATTTACTGAAAAAGTAAATGAAGATTTAATAGTATTAGAATATTTAAGAAATATTATTCAAAACAAAGGAATGGATGTATCAGCACTAGAAAAAAATGTAAATAAATATCTAAATAAAGATAAATTTTTTAAATCACCAATCAATTATGGACTTGTAACCGTAAATAAAAAAACAATGGAACCAAAATATGTATCCAAAGATAAATTAACAAAAGAAAATATCGTTGATTATCTAATGGCCTCATCTTGCTTCTATCCTGTATTTAAATCAAAAAAAATCGAAGAAGACGAATATCTAGATGGTGGTTATCACGATAATATGCCAATAGATTTTGCTGTTAAGTTAGGCGCAAGCGAAGTAATTGCAATTGACTTAGAAGCAATCGGCGTAAGAAAAAAATCAATTGAAAACGTTAAAATAAAGTTTATAAGGCCAAATAATTATATTGGACCAGAAATGATTGTAAGTAATGCTCAATCATTAAAAAACCTAAAATATGGTTATAATGATACAATGAAAGCATTTGGCAAACTAGAAGGAAAAAAATATACATTCAAAAAAAATGAATTAGAAAAATATTTAAACAAATATAAAGATGAATATGAAAGAAAAGCAAATAAAAAGAAAAAAAGCTTTGAATTAACAAAAGAAGAGCTAAGAAGAATAATTGAAAATGCTTGTACAATCTTAAAAATAGATGATACCAAAATATATAGAATAAGCTATCTAAACTATTTAATAAAAAAAGAAGTAAAAAAGAAACACTTATTTGAAGAAGAAATAAAAAATATAAATAAAAAGTCTTTAACATTTCCTATAAATGATAAAATAGCAATCTATTTATCACTAATATAAAAATAATGTCGAATTTTGAATGTTTAAAAAGATTGAAATCTAAACCCATAGAATAGTACAATATAATTGTAAGCGATTTACTTAGAAGGGAGATTTAATAATGATAAGAGGAAAAGTAAAATGGTTTAACAATGAAAAAGGTTTTGGATTTATAGAATACAATGAAAAGGAGGATATCTTTGTTCACTATTCTGCAATCTTAAGTGAAGGCTATAAAACATTAGTTGAAGGCCAGTACGTAGAATTCGATATGGTGAGAACTGATAAAGGATTACAAGCTAAAAATGTTGTTGAACTAAAAAATCTAGTAGAAATGAATACTCTGTAGTCATTTCTTTTTAATAATTTTTAATAATTTGTTTGCTTGAAAATAAAACAAAAATAAGATATAATATAAATGTAAGGGAACTTACAAAGGAGGCAAAAATATGAAATATGTAATAAGAGGAGAAAAGGTTGAAATAACTGAAGCAATAAAGAAATACATCACTGAGAAAATAGGCAAACTTGATAAATATTTCAGTAATCCTGAAGAAATTAAAGCAAATGTTCTAGTTAGAATAAGAGGAGTAGAACAAATCGTTGAAGTAACAATACCTATTAAAAAAATAGTATTAAGATGTGAAGAAAGAGATGAAGATTTATATAAAGCAATTGATTTAGCATCTGATAAATTGGAGCGCCAACTAAGAAAAAATAAAACAAAAATGATGAAGCAAAAGAAAGATGTAACAAAAGCAATCCGTTTTGAAGAAATGGAACCAATTGAAGAAAAAGAAGAAATTGTAAAAAGAAAGAAAATTGAAATGAAACCAATGAGTGAAGAAGAAGCAATGATGCAAATGGATTTGATAGATCATGATTTCTTCGTTTATAAAGATGTAGAAACAAAAACAGTAAATGTCATCTATAAAAGAAAAGATGGAACATTCGGAATAATAGAAACAGACTAGAAATATTTCTAGTTTTTTCTATAAATAATAGACTTTGGGACTATAATTTGATACAATACTAAATAGGAGATGACAATTATGAATTTTTTTAAAAAACTATTCGATCACGAATATAAAGAATTAACACGCTTTAGTGCAATTGCAGATAGCGTTATAGCACTTGAAGAAGAATACAGCAAATTAACTGATGACGAATTAAAAGCAAAAACAACTGAATTTAAGCAAAGATTAGCAAGCGGTGAAACCCTTGAAGATATAAAAGTGGAAGCTCTAGCAACTGTAAGGGAAGCATCTTATAGAGTAATAGGTGAAAAACCATTCAAAACACAAATACTATGCGCATTAACCCTACACTATGGAAATATTGCAGAAATGAAAACCGGTGAAGGAAAAACTCTAGCTGGCGCTCAAGCTGCATATCTAAATGCCCTAGAAGGAAAAGGAGTTCACATCATAACAGTAAACGAATACCTTGCAGGCCGTGATGCTGAATGGATGGGAGGAATCCATAAGTTCTTAGGATTAACAGTTGGTGTTAACTATAGAGACCTAAGCCCAAAAGAAAAACAAGATGTTTATAACTGCGATATCATGTATTCAACAAATAATGAAATAGGTTTTGATTATCTAAGAGATAATATGGTTATAAAAAAAGAAAACCGCGTTCAAAGAGGACTAAACTTTGTTATAATCGATGAAGCCGACTCTGTATTAATTGATGAAGCAAGAACACCATTAATAATATCAGGTGGTGTAATGCAATCGGCTAATTTATATAAAGATGCTGATAGATTTGCAAAATCTCTAAAAGAGAACGAAGGCTATATATATGATGAAAAAACTAAAGCTGTAATGTTAGATGATATAGGAACAGAAAAAGCCGAAAAAATGTTTGGACTATCAAACCTATATGACATTAAAAATGCTAACCTTTTGCACTTCATCAATCAAGCCTTAAAAGCAAATTATGCAATGAAAAAAGACTTTGATTATGTTGTAAATAATGGTGAAGTATTAATAGTTGACCAATTTACAGGAAGATTAATGAAAGGTCGCCAATTCTCTGAAGGATTGCACCAAGCAATAGAAGCTAAGGAAAATGTTAAAATAAACGAAGAAACAAAAACACTAGCAACTATTACATTCCAAAATTTATTTAGAATGTATAATAAACTATCAGGTATGACAGGAACAGCAAAAACCGAAGAAGAAGAGTTTAGGGAAATCTATAACATGTATGTTATATGTATTCCAACAAATAAACCAGTAATCAGAATTGACTGTGGTGATTTACTATATGCAACTAAAAAAGGGAAATATAAAGCAATAGTAGAAGAAATAAAACAAAGACACCTAAAAGGTCAACCAGTATTAGTAGGTACAATAGCAGTAGAAACAAGTGAATTAATAAGTGAGATGTTAAAAAAAGCTAAAATACCACACGAAGTATTAAATGCTAAAAATCACGAAAGAGAAGCTGAAATAATCGCAAAAGCCGGTGAAAAAGGTGCTGTGACAATCGCAACCAATATGGCAGGTCGTGGAACCGATATTAAACTAGGTGAAGGTGTCAAAGAATTAGGTGGATTATTTGTTTTAGGAACTGAAAGACATGAATCAAGAAGAATTGATAATCAGTTAAGAGGACGTTCTGGAAGACAAGGTGACCCAGGAGAATCTCAATTTTGTGTATCATTTGAAGATGATTTAATGGTAAGATTTGGAACTGATAGAGCGAAAACAATGTTACAAAGTATGGGCTTTGATGACGATATGTCAATAAGAAATAGAATGTTATCAGGAACTATTGAATCAGCTCAAAAAAGAGTTGAAGGAAATAACTTCGATATAAGAAAAAATCTACTTCAATATGATGATGTAATAAGTGGTCAAAGAAAAATAATTTATGAAAAAAGAAATGAAATTTTAGATAGTGATTCAATTCATGATATTGTATTAGATACATTCCACGAATATGCAAGAGAAATAGTTGAAAATCATACATCAATAGATGGCCATATTACTGCTGAAGCTAAAAGTGAATTAATTGAATCAGTAAATGAATTATTAAGAAGAAAAATAGTAGAATTACCAAATACAAAAGAGGAAATGATTGAATATATTACTAATTGCTTTAAAAACGAATACAATGAAAAAATAAAAGATATTCCAAAAGAAATAACAAATGAATTTGAAAAAGCTATAACTTTAAGAGTAATAGATACGCATTGGATGGATCATATTAATACAATGGCACATCTAGAAGAAGGTATTGGCTTAAGAGGTTATGCCCAAGAAAATCCAATAAGAGCATATACACAAGAAGGCTTTGAATTGTTTGACAATATGTTAGATACAATTGATAAAGAAGTGACAACATACTTATTAAAAGCTGAAATAAGACAAAATACCGAAAGAAAAGAGGTTGTAAAAGGTCATGCTGTAGATGGAAAAGAAAGCGCATCTAAACCTAAAAAAGTTGAAAAAGTAGGTAGAAATGATCCTTGTCCATGTGGCAGTGGTAAAAAATATAAACAATGCTGCGGAAAGTAAGATAAAATAAGAGAAAACAAGAAATTCAAAGAATATTAAGTTGGTTCGAGTTTGATAACTTGTCCACGTAATACTAATAAAACCTAAGTAAAACAAGGATGTAGACAACATTTTAAATGTGGACATCCTTTTTTATTACTTTGATTTTTGACAAAATGCAAGTTTAGTGCTATAATCTAACCATATTTTAAATCAGTGATTTGGAGAAGTAGATATTTATGAAATTTATAGAAAGCAACTGGTTGATGGAAAGTTGCAATGGATGAATATTGAATGGACCAAAGAGAGTTTTTCAGAAATTAATTAAAGTATGAAAAATCGGGAGTTTCTACCCGTTATCAAGTGAACATATATGATGGTATATGAAATGAAACTATTATTAGGTGGCACAAGATTCTTGTCTTAATTTTTAGACTGGAATCTTTTTTTATTTATAAGAAGGAGATGGTTGTATGGAAAAGTATGTGAAACGATGGTGTAAGTTATATTAATCATTGATTTAAAATATAAAAATATAAGAAAGAAGGAAAAAAAATATGAAAACAATGATTACAGGTGTAAGACCTACAGGAAGTATAACTTTAGCAAACTATATTGGAGGAATAAAAGGATTTGTAGAACAACAATATAAATATAATTCATTAATATTTATTGCAGATATTCATGGATTGACAACTTATATTGATCCAAAAGAAATAAGAAATAATATATTAGATATAACAGCAATATATATGGCTTGTGGAATTGATATTAATAATACGGCATTATTTATGCAAAGTAATGTATTAGAACATTGTAATTTAGGATTTTTAATGTCATTTCAATGTAGTGTTGGAGAATTATCTAGAATGACACAATTTAAATCTAAAAAACAACAATTAGGAAAAAGTGAAAAAGATATGGGATTATTTATTTATCCAACTTTAATGGCAGCAGATATATTATTATATGATGCTGAAATAGTACCAGTAGGTGCAGATCAAAGACAACACATTGAAAAAACTAGAGATTTTGGAGAAAGATTTAATAATATTTATGGTAATACCTTCAAATTACCAGAATATCAAATACCTAAAATAGGTGCTAAAATAATGAACTTACAAGATCCAAGCGTTAAAATGAGTAAATCTGCTCCAAAGGATGATAAAGGGACAATATTTATGTTAGATGATATAGAAATAACAAGAAAGAAAATAATGTCTGCGTGTACAGATAGCGAGGGAAAAGTTTATTATGATGAGGATAGTAAACCGGGAATATCTAATTTAATATCATTAGTATGTGTAGTTAATAATATGACTATAGAGGAAGCTAATGAAAAATATAAGGATTATAATTATAAAGATTTTAAAATTGAAGTTGCTGATAGTGTTTGTAAATTTATTAAAGGTATTCAAGACAAATTTTATCAATATAGAAATGATGAAAAACATTTAAAAGAAATATTAACAAATGGTGCTAATAAAGCTAGAGTATATGCTTCTAAAAAAATGGAAATAGTAAAAGAAAAAGTAGGACTTAGTATTTAAAATAAAAAATGTTAGTATGTGTATGCTAACATTTTTTTGTAAAGGAGATGAGGAATTATTATTAGTATTAGAAAAAGAAATAATCTGTATGAATACAGATCTGAAGCAGGAAAGGTTAATGGTAAAAGAAAACAAATATCAAAATCTGGTTTTAAAACAAAAAAAGATGCATATATAGCAGGACAAAGAGCATATGAAGAATTTATTAGTGGAGAAAGTACAAAAGAATGTAATATGTTATATTCTGAATATTTAGATTACTGGATGAGAGAATACTTTGAAATAAATTATAAATATTCTACAGCAAAAAGATATAAAGAATCATTTGGTAATATTAAAAGAGAATTAGGCAATTATAAATTATCTGCAATCACTTCGTTTTGTTTAAATCAATCATTATTAAGACTATATCAAACTTCTACTACAAAAGAAGCGTTAAGAAACTATCAAAAAGTAATTAAAAGTTCATTAAGAGATGCTACTTATTATTTTGGGTTTATTAAATATAATCCAGCAGTAGATTTACAAATACCCAGAGTACTATCATTTGAATTAAAAAAAACAATGTAGGACATATTTATACTAATAAAGAGATAGAACTTATTTTAAATAGATTTAAAAACAATAAAGTATTTATAACTGCATTTCTTACTGCTTGTTATACAGGTATGAGAACTGGTGAAGTATTTGCCTTAACTTGGGATGATATAGATTTTGAAAAAAGAATTATTAAAATAAGTAAAACTGTGTATGCAAAAGATAAAAAAGAAAAAGGTAGATGGTATCTAGGTACTACTAAAACAATAGGAAGTCAAAGAGATGTTTATATTTGTGATACTTTATATTCAATTTTATTGAATTATAAGAAATTACAAAATAATTATAAGAAACAACAGGGTAAAAACTATAAGAAATATGTTTTAGAAGAAGTAAAAAATAAATATGGTAAGTTAGTAGAATATAAAATTGTAGAAAATAATTTAAAATGTAAAAAAGTTGAAATGGTATTTACTCGAAAAGATGGAACTTATTCTGGAACAGATATTATAAAATATCCTTTTAAAATAATTCATTATGAATTAGGAATCAACTGCAGATTTTACGATTTGAGAGGTAGTTTTGCTACTATTAGTTTAAGAAGTGGATGCGAAATAAAAGACATTGCTGAGATATTAGGGCATAAAAGAATAGACACTACTGAAAAATATTATATTTCTAGTACTTCCCAAGATAAAATAAAGGTTATTATTAATTTTGATAGAAATTATGTTGATATTTCAAGTGATTCATTGTTGAAATAAGTAAATAATGGTATAATAAACATAATTATTTAACTTAAGGAGGTAAAAAATGGCAAAGGATTTAACTAATTCAGTTATTGATAGACAAAACATATTAAATAACGATATGGCAATAGAAGAAATTAAAAAGAATATTTCTGTACCAGGAATTATGGTAGATGATAAAATATATTTCACTGTTGAATATGTAGCCTCATTTTATGAAGTTGATCCTAGAACTATTAGGAGATATATTGAAAATAATAGTAAAGAATTTAATGAAAATGGATATGAAGTACTAACTGGTCAAAAATTAAAAGACTTTTTAAATAAAATAGAAAATTCTGGTAAGGACATTAATGTCCTTACCAAGGAAAAAATTACAAGATTATCAGTTTTTGATTTTAGAGCATTTTTAAATATAGGTATGTTGTTATCTGAAAGTGAGAGAGCTAAAGAAGTTAGAAAATTAATTCTAGATATAGTTATAGACTTAATTAATAAAAAAACTGGTGGTGGAACAAAGTATATCAATCAAAGGGATGAAGATTATCTAGAATCGTGGTATTGTGAAGAAAATTATAGAAAATTATTTACCGATGCATTACGCGATTACGTGGTAGAAGGAAAATATAAGTATGCCAGATATACTGATAAAATTTATGAAAGTATTTTTAAGGAAAATACAAAAGAATACAAGGAAATACTTAATTTAAATGCAAAGGATAAAGTTAGAGATACTTTTTATTCAGAAGTATTAGATTTAATTTCATCATATGAGGGTGGGTTTTCAGAAATATTAAAAAGTGAGTATTTGAAAAAAAATGCAAGATTAGAATACTATGAAGTAGATAAATTGTTTGATGATTTTTCAGAACAAAAATTATATGAGCCTTTAAAAAATAAAGCACGAAATAAAATGGCAAGTAGAGATTTGGCATTTCGTGATGCGTTACACTTAAGATTAACTGAATATATTAGTCCATTAGATAAATCAGAATTTGAAAGATTTCTAGGATTGAAGAGTCAGGAATTACTTGAACGAATGAAAGAGACAGAAGAAGTTTTTAAGAGGTTGAAAGATCGTGAATAAAAGAATTATATATATACCAGATGAATTAATTGAACAAATCCATTCTAATACAATTGATGTTAGTGGAGGCGGTGACAAAGGAATTATAGATATAGGAAGACTAAAATCTGTATTGGCACATATACAAAATGATGATTACTATCCTAACTTTGTAGATAAAATTACGCATCTTTTCTTCTGCGTTTGTAAATTTCATGCTTTTGTTGATGGAAATAAAAGGTTAGCCATAACCTTATCTGCACAATTTTTAATTTTAAATGGGTATGGTCTAATATGTGGAAAATTTATCGAGGAAATGGAAAATATAAGTTATCATGTTGCGGCAAATAATATAAATAAAAGTTTGCTACATGAAATACTTGAAAGCTTTCTTGATGGAAATTATGATTCTGAAGAAATAAAATTAAAAATATATGAAGCAATTTCAGAAAAAAATTTAGTAGAAGTATAGAATCGCACATTTTATAAGATAAGAAAATCTGATATACTTATATTAGTGAACGGATGTGGACAATGTCCACAATATGTCCACGTTGGAGAAATACACATAGTACAGATAATATCATAAATACAAATAATATAGATGTTACCTAGTTTGATAAATAAAGAAATACGCATAATACTATAAGTATAAATAATACTGATAATATGGGAACATCCACTACATGTGGCAGTGGTAAAAAATATAAGCAATGTTGTGGTAAATAAGCTTACAAAACCTTATAAATAAAGGACTTGCGAGTTTTTTGCTACTTACAATTTTTAGGCAATTTCACTTCAAAAAAGACATATAAATAAGTTTTTTAGTTGACAATAACAATTTTTACAATATTCGAATATAGTAATATTACGAGTTAAATAATTTTAGAAATCTATGGTATAATGTTTATTAGAAAGAGGTGTTTTATGAATAAATTTTATTGTAACATTTGTGAGGAAGAAATAATTTTGCAAAATGGAAAATGTCCTAAATGTAAAACTGATTGGGATAAAATTATAAACCAGAAAATGTCCGAAGATAGTGCACCAATTGATATTTATAAAAAAGAAATTATTGATAATGATATTTCTGATGAAAAAAATCAAGAAGTCGTATATGATGAGTACAAAGTTATTACAGAAGAGGGCATAAAAAATAATATTAATTTTTTCTTAACATGGGCAAGTATTGGAAAGATATTTATGATTTCTATCGGCATAATTATAGCAATTATTTCCATTATTGGGATAGAAGTAACTGATGGATATTCTTTAATTTTACTTATTGCCTCTATCGGTATTATTTTTGCAGGAATTATATTTGAAAATAGTTTAAAATGGAAAGCTTATATGCTACACACAAATATGAAAAAGAAGAAATAACATAATCGGAAGATTAAGATATTTTGATATGTTAAATCAATTCTTTTAGATAAGTTTAAACTGCATTGTCAGAAAATTAGACATAACTTTTTTAAAATTTAGGAGTAAGTTCTTAAAAATTATGAGTTATAAAGCCCAATTTTCAAACAAAAAATAACCAAGTTGTTTTAATTCTTCGCTATGTGGAAGTGGTAAGAAGTATAAACATTGTTGTGACAAATAAGCTCGCAAATCCTTATAAATAAAGGGCTTGAGAGCTTTTTGTTACTTACAATTTTTAGGTAAATTTACCTCGAAAAAGGTATTTAGATAAGTTTTTTTACTAGCTTTAACAAAATACAAGTCCATTGTATGATATAATAATATGTGAAAGTTGGTGATTATAATGAATTACGAAATGATTGATGTAAAACAACAAGAAAAAGAAAAATTATATAAATTGTTACAGTATGCTTTATATGATGGCTCGCAATATATTGATAATGATGTAAATGAGGAATGTATATTTGAATATAGATGGTTTGATAATTACTTTACTGATGAGGATCGAAGTGCATATTTTATTAAAAGTGGAAAAACATATGTAGGAATGGTTATGGTAAATGAAAATTTAAAATTTAATAAAAATGGCAAGTGCATTGCCGAATTCTTAATAATGCCAAGATTTAGGAGAAATCATATTGGGAAAAGAGTCGCCTACGAAATATTTAAAAAATTTAGGGGTGATTGGGAGGTTCAACCATTGCAAAACAATCCTATTGCATATTCATTTTGGAAAAATATAATATCAGAATATACAAATGGTAATTATATAATTAAAAATAACGGCATAGAAGATGTATTCATTTTTAATAATAAAAAAAATAAATAGAAGTAAAACATATATTTGCTATGCATTTGAATAATTCTAAGCAATATCATAGTGAATGTAGCTAAATTATGCTATAATTAATTTAAAATATAGAAAATAATAAGATGCGGAGGATACAAATGCTATGAGCTTAATTAAAGAAGAAAAAATAAATTCCGAAAAATACAAACTATTAGAAGAAACAATAGAGTATGATAATGAGAAAGTAAAAATTGTAAAATTGACAAGTGATAATGTATCAAGAGTTGAAGCAATGATTTCTACAAATTCTGATTATAGAAGAATTCAAAGCGATGATAATGAAAGAACTTACAATAAAAACGGAAAACTCAAATATCTGGGATCAAGTAGATTATGGATATTGCAATTAAAAGAAATAATAAATACTGATTTGAAATGTTCTTCAAAAGGATTCACTTATGAAGAAATTATTCGTAATATTATTTGTGCAGTAGATAATGAAAATAGCACTCACTTAAATTCGGACAAAATAGGAAGAAAAGCAGTAGAAAAGAAAATCTTATCTTTATCAAGATTAGAATTAAAAAAACAATTAAAAAATGAAAATAAAGAATACAAATTGATAAATATTATTCAAACACCACAATCTGATGGGGAAAAAAGTCATTTTTCGTTTGCTACTAAATTCTGTCATTATGTAAGTATGATTTTATTTGAAGGTACGGAGTTTGAAGATAATTATTCAATATATGATAATGTATTAAAAAAATCACTATGTAAATATATTAAGCGATATTTAAATTTAGATGTTAGCGAATCATCATTTAAAAATGATTATAAGAAATATATTGAGTATATAGATAATATAAGAAATAAAGCAGAAAAACTTTATGGTAAAAAAATAAGTCGCAATGGATTTGATCATTTGCTTTGGTATTATCATAAAGGTCAATAGCTAAATTACATTTATAATATAAGATATAGTTTTAAAAAGGAAAAAAATAATTCAAAATTATAAACGAAAGCGGTGATTAAAATGACAAAAAAATCATTAAAAATTCCCAAAAATTTAAAAAAGTACATGCAACTTATTATAGAAAATGAACTTAGTAGATTAGATGAAATAATTCATGATTTCAAAAAAGAAGAAGATAAAGACTGGGATTTACTAAATGAATATTTTGGGAAAATACTAGGATAAATGTTATGTTTAATATATAAATAATAATTAAGAAAGGAAATACAATGAAAATAGTTGAATATGAAGAAAAATATTTAGATGATGTTAAAGATTTATTAGTAGAACTAGAAGAATATATTGTGTCCATTGACAAAGATAGTTTAGATCAACTCCATCCAGAATACAAAGAAAAAATGGCACTCTTAGACTTAAAAGAAGTTAATGATAACAAGGGGAAATGCTATTTAGCAGTAGAAAATGATAAAGCAGTAGGTCTAATTATGGGATGTATTCGCCCGTATGATGAATATGATTATTTAGATTATAAATGTCCTAAAACCGGTGAAATAACAGAGTTAATAGTAACAAATAAAATTAGAAACAAAGGAGTCGGACAATTACTTATAAATAAGATGGAAGAATATTTTAAAAGTTTAGACTGTGAATATATAAACATTGATGTATTTGCCTACAACGAAAATGCCATTAAATTTTATAATAAAAATGGTTATCACCATCGAATGTATATAGACATAAAAAGAATAAAATAAATTAAAAGAGGTAATAAAAATGATAAGATATAGTAGAGCAGAAGGCTTTATAAAGTCTAAAGGTATAAGAGATGAAAATGATAAAAGAGAAAAAGAAGTTAAACTCCCTAAAGTTGCCGTTGGAGTATATTCAATCAAACTATTTGAAAATATAGTTGAAGCACTCCAAACTAAAAAAATGGGTTATTTAGGTGGAGCATCATTCCATAGACCAGTCTATGTTGCTAATTATAAAGATAAAGAAATAGTAATATTTAATGCTGGAATAAGCGGACCTTGGATTAGCGCGGATCTAGAAGATTTGAGCTATAATGGTGTTGAAACATTTATAATATTTGGTAATTGTGGTGTACTTGATAAAAAAATAGATGATTGCTCAATAATAATTCCCAGTAAAGCATTTAGAGATGAAGGAACAAGTCAACACTATTTACCCGATTCCGAAACAATTGAACTAAATGAAAAATATAAAGACCAATTTATAAGTATTTTAAAAGAATATTCCTTTGATTATGTCGAAGGCGCAACCTGGACAACTGATGCCATCTATAGAGAAACAAAAGAAAAAATTGAATATTTTAAAGCAAAAAAAGTATTATGCGTTGAAATGGAAGCCTCTGTTATAGCAGCAGTATGTAAACGAAAAAAACTAAACTATTTTACATTCTTTTATGCAGGTGATAATCTAGATGCCATTGAATGGGAACGCAGAAGTATAAGTCAAGAAACCAATTTTGATAAGAAAAAAGAAGTTCCAGTGCTTGCGCTTGAATTAGCAATTAAAATATAATGAATTATAAATAGGAGGAACCAATGGTAGATTTAAAGCAAATACAAAAAGATGTATATCAAAATAAATTAAATAAAGGATTTAATGTAACAGATGTTAATAAAGAATTTTGTTTAACATATGGTGAACTGGCTGAAGCATATGAAGCTTGGCGTAAGAAAAAAGATGATTTAGGTGAAGAAATAGCCGATGTATTAATATATTTGTTAGGCATTTCTGAAATTCTAAATATAGATTTGGAAACAGAATTATTAAAAAAAATCGAGAAAAATAAACATAGAGAATATAAAGTGATAGACGGCGTAAATACAAGAGTAAAAGAATATAACAAATAAGCAACATAAAAGTATTTACTTGGTAATAGCACTCAAAACAAAAGCAACCATAATATAGGTTGCTTAATTAATAATTTTTATTTTTACGAAGAGTTAAGCTTTTTTTTAAAGAAGAATCCTGTATTTCATCTAAATCATTATCTAGTACATCATTATATTTAAAGTCAGACAAATATACACTTTGTATATTATTTCTCAATATAATTAAATCCTTTAATGAATAGGTATCTATATTATTTATATTAAAAATGACCTTTCCCTGACACTTTCTTAACCTGATTTGTTTAACCATTTTTTTACTAGTATTTATAAGTACATCATCATTGTTTTTGATATTATCATTTAACATATCCTTATTATTTAGAAAAAGTTTTAATCTTTTTATATCATCTTTCCTAATCTTATAAATTATATGACTTATAATAAAAGCAGCAGTACAACCAAATGATAAAATCATAACTATTAAATAAAGTAAACCACCAAAATTAATAAAATTAAAAACTGTCAATATAAGTATCCAAGGACTAAGCGGAAGCCTTTTTTCATTATCACTAAGAGGCATTACTTCAGCCCTTCGTGCCTGTTCTTCCATCTTTGATAGAATCATATTTTCATTTTTTTTGTTATAAGTAATAGAACAACAATCACCATTAGCATATTTAGTAATAATTTTTCCATCAATAATCTTATAAGATAATATATAACTACTCCTATCCTTCCCATTTATAGAATAATATTTCATTATTAATCACCACTCCTTGAATATGTCTCTATAGTAACATAACAAATAAAAAATTGCAAATATAATAATTTGATAAACCAAAAAATGGTAAATCTTAACAATTATCTTAAAGAACCAAATACTTTTTTTGTGGTATAATATCTTTGAGGGCAGGTGATAAAAATAGACAAAGCATATATATGTATTGATTTAAAAAGTTTCTATGCATCAGTAGAATGTAGAGAAAGAAATTTTGACCCCTTAACAACTAATTTAGTAGTTGCTGATGAATCAAGGACCGATAAAACAATTTGTCTAGCAGTATCATCATCATTAAAAGCATATGGCCTATCAGGAAGATGTCGCCTTTTTGAAGCAAAACAAAAAGTAAAAGAAGTAAACTATCAAAGAAGAAAACAAAATAACTATAAACCATTTATAAAAAAGTCATTTGATGATAGAAAAATAAAACAAAATTAATGAAACAGTTAAAACAACATATAAAAGATACATTCGCACTTGATATTCCTGTTTTCATAATAGAAATCAAAGAATTAGAAGAATTATTAAATAATGAACCCGATTGGTGGAAAGAAACAAATAAACAAAAATATGACAATATTATATTTATTATCGAACCTCATACGTACAAAGAAATCTATAATGTATTAGGAGAACCAAAAAAAGAATACGAAATAATAAAAGAATATAAAAATAATATATTTTGGTCGTTTGATTTAAGATATTATCAAAAAACTAATTGGTGGAGTAAAAAAGCAAGTACAAGTATAAGCAAATATATAACAATCAGAACTAAAAACACAATAAAAAAAATACTAGAACTCGCAAATAAATAATACACAAATAACAAATAAAATGATATAATATACTCACAAAGTAAAAAGGAGTAGTTAGATGTTTTATTTGTTTTTTTCACTATCATTTTTATTATTAATGCCATTTATATTAAAAAAAAATAAAAACATTAATAAAATACTAAAAATATTAGTAATAATTTATTGCATAATTATATTTATTGTAACAATTACTTTACCAGATGCTTACGTTAGATGCTTTGACAATAATGAATTAACTCATTCACTAAAAGACATAATATATGCCTTAGTAAGATGGTTTAATGCATTAAACTTTGTAATCTTGCCCATTGCTGTATTCTATAATAATCAAATTATCAGAAAAATTGCCAAATATTTTTCCCTCCCAATGATAATAATATCAATAATATGTTATCCCACCCACCTACAAAACTATACATCAACTCTAGGAAGAGGTTTAAATAGTATAGATATATTAAGTGCATCATTTAAAAAATTCCTAATAAACCCTATATTTAGAAGTATAATTCAAGGAATAATATGGTTACTTGAACTAAGTATAATTATAATGTTAAGTAAAGAAAATAAAATCAAAATCAATATAAAAGAAATTCCTAAATACCTTGTAATATTAATTTTTTTACTAATATCATCAATACCAATCTATATACCCCAACACCTATTCGGTTATTCAAATATAATCTTTGATAAATGGACTTTGCCTCATCTATTATGGATACTTTTTATTATAATAGAAATATTAGTACTAAACAAAATATTTAAAAATAAACCAAAAGAAATAAAAAAAATCCTATGTTTAATCCTATCTTTATCACTATTTTTACAATATAATCAAATGTTCGGTGCCATATCAATGAGTATAAAAAGATTACCATTTCAACTATGTAATATAGGAGCCTACCTAATATTATTATCATTAATAACTGAAAATAAAAGAATATTTAATTTTACGCTTATAGTAAATGTAATAGGTGTCTTATTCGCTCTTTTTCTACCAGATTTAGACGGAGAAGGATTATTTTATTTATACAATATGCATTTTATATTTGAACACACAAACGTTTTAGTTGTACCCCTACTTGCGCTTTCTCTAAAACTATTTCCAAAACTAGATCAAAAAGCCCTTAAAGACTGCCTTCTAGGCTTTACTATATATTTTGTATTTGTATTAATTATCGGAACCCTATTTAATGCAATCGCTCTAAAAACCAATAATAGCTTTTATGAAGCAAACTATCTATTTATGTTTAACCAAACAGTCGCAACTAATTTTATAGAATCATTAGGTAAATTATTTAATAAACAAATAAAAATAGGTAACTATATAGTATTATATCCCGTAATACAATTGGTAGTATATATTACATTTATTGTTTTATGTACAATCCTATACTACATAATAAGATTAATATATATAATTAAAGATAAAAAATCAAATATATGTAAGGACCAAATATGTTAGACATTATAAATAATATAGATAAAATTCACACAACACCCTTAGGAAAAAAAAGAATTATAAAAAATCTAAACCTAAATACAAATGAAATATCTAAAAAATAAAATATATTTTAAAATCAAACTATAAATGATATAATGTATATAGAGGTATAATATGAGTAGTAAAAAACACTATACAAATATAACAATATTAAGATGCATCATATGTGCAAGTGTATTACTATACCACTTAAATATCTTAAAAGGCGGCTTTCTAGCAGTATGTACCTTTTTTGTAATAAGTGGTTATTTTACTTGCATTTCAATTCTTAAAAAAGACACTTCTCTAATAGAACATTACAAAAATAAATTTATTAAAATATATATACCACTACTAATAACAGTTATGCTAACAATAATAGTAGTGCCGTTATTCAAAAATATTCACTGGTTTAATCTAAAACCCGAAACTACATCCGTAATATTTGGTTATAATAACTTTTGGCAAATAAAAGCAAATCAAGATTACTTTGCTAGAAGCACTGCATCACCATTTATTCACTTATGGTATATATCAATACTCTTACAATTAGAACTCATTTTTCCACTAATATTAAAAGTATGTAAAAAAATAAAACACAAAATAATTCCAACAATATTTATGTTTCTATTAAGTGTTATTGGAGCAATCTATTTCTATAAATCAAGTATTACAAATAGTATAATATTTACTTATTATAATACATTAACAAGACTATTTTCTTACACATTTGGTATAACATTAGGATTTGTCCATACATATTATGATAAAAAATTATTTAAAAAAGATTTAATCAAAAACATTATATTTTATATTTATTTAATATTATTAATTATAATGTTTATTCTAATAAAACCATCATCTAATTATTATAATCTTGCACTTATTCTAGCAACCATTATATCTTGTAGACTATTAGATTATGGCAGAACTAAACAAACAAACAAAACAAATATATTTGACTATATATCAAATATTAGCTATGAAATATACCTTATACAATACCCAGTTATATTTATCCTTGAATATATAGAAATAAATAAAAATCAAAAAATCGCACTTATCATATTAATAACACTATTATTATCAATATTACTAAAAAAATTATTAAAAACAAAAAAATTAAAATATATAGTGGTACCAATAATTCTATTATACGGTTCATATATCTATTTAAAAGCAGAAGATTATACCAAAGAAATGAATGATCTAAAAAAACAACTAGAACAAAACGAAAAAATGATGGAACAAAATAATGAAAAATATAGTGAGTTATTAAAAGCTGAACAAGAAAAATTAAATGAAGAACTAAAATCAATTGAAGATGATGAAGAAAAATTAAAAGAAACCATAAAACAATTGCCCATATCAGCAGTTGGTGATTCCGTTATGGTAGGAGCTTCTTGGAATATTAAAAATATCTTTCCAAACAGTTATATAGATGCCAAAGTATCAAGAAGTATGTGGAAAGCAGTAGATGTTATAGAAGAATTAAAACAAAAGAATGTACTCGGTAATCCTGTTATACTTCACCTAGGAACAAATGGTGAATGTTCAAAAAGTTGCAAAAATCAAATAATGAATCTCTTAAAAGATAAAAAAGTATTTTGGATAAATACAACTAATCTAAGTTATGTTAACAAAAACTTACAAAGCCTAGCAAGTGAATATGATAACCTTGAAATAATTGATTGGTATAACTATTCTAAAGACCATAAAGAATACTTTCATGTAGATGGTATTCATTTAAACCCTAAAGGAAGAAAAGCATATGCTTTAATGATATATGATGCAATTTATAATAATTATTTAAAAGAAAATCAAATCAAAAAAGATAATATTATAAAAGAACACGAAGAAAAACAAAATAAAAAATTTACCTTTTATGGAAATGATATGCTATTAAATGCTTACGAATACATATTAAATGAATATCAAGAATCAAACTTTAATATAGATAATTTTACATATGAATCATTAATTCAAAATATAAAAAATAATTCGAAATTAACAAACAAAATAGTATTTATATTTGATAAAACATTTAATATAACTGAAAAAGAATATCAAAAATTATTAAAATTATTAGATAAAAAAGAAGTATATTTTATTTATTCTAAAAAAATTAATAATATAATATATTTTGATGAAACCAATTATCTAATGCCTGATGGTATTCATTTATCTTTAGAAGGAAATAAAGAAATTATTAAAATTTTAAAAGATAATATTAAATAATTTAGGAGGTTTTAATGAATGATGAAAATGAAAAAGAATTAAGGGAAAAAGTAAAAAAAGAAGCATTATCAAGTTATTTTATAGAACGCTTTATATACAATATAAAACAAAATGAAACAAATAAGATATATGTTTATTTAGGAACATACAAATATACTGATGAAATTGATATAGTGCATTCTGCTGTAGACAAAAAAACAAAATATGATGATAAAAAGCAAATTATAGAATGTATCGTGATTTAGAACAATATGATACCTTAATTCTATCAATTAAAGATAGTTCTGTATTTGAAAAAGAAAATATAATAATAAAACCAAATAGTATTTTCTTAGAAAGAGAGTATTATAAAATACAAGAAGAATTCTTTGACGAAATATTAAAATCAAATCAAAAGGAGGCCAAAAAAAGAATATTAAACAAATATATTAAAAAAAATAATTAATTTTACTAAAAATATGTTATAATAAGTTATAGATGTAATTACATCATTGAGGAGGAAGTATGGAAAACAAGAGATTTATAACGGTTTTAGTATTTATATTATTACTAATAATCGTATTACCAATTATTAATTATATAGGCGGAGCAAAGGGAAGAGAAATTGTTGCTAAATTTGATGAAGCCTTTAATAATAGTGAAAAATATGCTTTCATTGAATTAGGACACGAAACTTGCAAATGGTGCCAAAAACAACAACCAATTCTAGATGAATTAACAAGTAAATATGGACTTGAATATTTGTATGTTGATACAGATATTATAACAAATAGTCAATTAGAATATATTAAAGAAAAAATAAATGCAACAACTGATTTTGGTACACCAACAATGGCAATAATTGGAAAAGGTAAAGTTCACGAAACAATTTCAGGAATGACTGAGGAAGTAGCGCTTGCTGAAAAATTAGCAAAATATGACCTTATAAAAGGTTATGGTTTGACTGAATTAAAAGAGATAACTTATGATGAATATTATAAATTATTGAAAAGCAAAAAGCCTGTTGTAATATTAATTCAAAGAGATGGTTGCTCATTCTGTGAAAAAGCAATACCACAATTAAAAAGGACTTCATATTTAACAGGTGTAACAATTTATTCATTAAATGCTTATGATGCTTATATTGGTTCTGGTTATCCGGAAAAAGCAACAGCTGAACAAAAAGCTATAGCTAAAAAGTTAATAGCAACTGTACCAGCATTTGATAAGGAAGGATTCTTCACACCATTATTAGCACTTGCCAAAAATGGTAAAATAATTGCTTCTTATGATAAGGGTTATGCTGAAGAAAGCGTATACACAAATTTCTTAAAAGAAAATAATATTGCAAAATAAACTAGATTTTTCTAGTTTTTTTTAAATAAAAATAACTATTTCATCAATAGTTATCTTACTTAAATCTTGCTTAAAATTAAACTAGAAATTTTTGTTTTGATATGCTTGTAATAAATAATAAAGTGTGCTAAATTTAAAAAATTAGACAAGAGCAAAAATATTGATAAAGTAATAGAAAATAGAAAGAATGTTAATAAAATATTGGACCTACTAAAAAATAATAATTTTGTTAATAACTTATATGGAATACGATTCTATAGAATAACAATAGATAGTAGCTCATTTACTGTAACAACGGATCGAACGATTGCAACCAAATCATCAAATAGTAATGTTATAAAAGGTAATCAAATATAAATGAGTTTTTTGCTCACTTTTTTCTTTATGTGACAAAATATTTAAAATTAAAACAATATAATTATAATAGGTGATGTAATGAAAAAAATAATAATAAGCATAATAATTATATTGATACTACCATTACTATTAACAAGTGTATTAGATAAAAAAGAAACAAAACTAATAGAAATAGGTCATAACAAAAAAACAATCAGAGTTTTAAGAAGTAAAACAAACAAAATTGAAAAAGTACCATTTGAAGAATATATAGTGGGAGTATTAGCAGGTGAAATGCCATTATACTTTAAAGAAGAAGCCTTAAAAGCACAAGCAGTTGCATCTAGAAGTTATGCCCTAAAAAGAATGGAATACAACAAAAACAAAAGTTATGATGTTGTAGACAATACTAACAATCAGGTTTATCTAGATAATGAATACCTAAAAAAAGCTTGGGGAACCAACTATACAACCAATATAAACAAATTAAGAAAAATTGTAAATGCAACATCTTGTGAATATCTAGACTATAATGGAGCAGTAGTTGATGCCTTTTTCTTTTCAACAAGTACCGGTAAAACTGAAGATGCCAAAGATGTCTTTAATGTAAGCCTTCCTTATTTAAAAAGTGTTTCAAGTACCTGGGATGAAAAAGTTTCTCCTGTATTTTACGATTATTATACTTTTTCATTGGATAATTTCTATAAAAAACTAGGACTATCATATGATGAAAACATCAAAATAGAAGTAACAAATGTAAGCGGTGCCGGAAGAATTAAAAACATAAAAATCAATAACGTTAACTTTACAGGAAGCAAAATATCAAGTATATTCGGCTTAAGATCAACAAGCTTTACCATAAAAAAAGAAGGAAACAATATAAACATAACCACAAATGGATTTGGTCACGGCGTTGGAATGAGTCAATATGGAGCCGAAGGAATGGCAATTGAAGGCTACAAATATGATGAAATCCTAAAACACTATTATAGTGGTGTAAAAATAAAAAAGTATAAATATTAAAAAAACGTACAATATATAACTGAGGTGGAAAAATGAGAAAATTAAAAGAATCAGTTGTATATGGAATATACGCATTAGGAAGTCTAGCACTTATAGGAGGATTATTTGCATATGAAGCATTATCAAATACCGAAGAATATATAAGTACAAGATATGTCACAAAAAATATATTCGATGAAGTATATCCTGTAATAAATATATCAAAAGGATTAGAAAAACCATTCAATGATGCCAGAGTAAAAGTTGAAAAATCATTCTATGACTATAAAGAAGAAAATCACGAAAATTCCATAATATATTATGAAAATACCTATATGCCAAATACAGGCGTAATATATAAAGGCGAAGAATCATTTGATGTATTAGCAGTCTATGAAGGAGAAGTAATAAAAGTTGAAGAAGACGAAATAATGGGAACAATGGTAACCATTAAACATAGCGAAAATATAATGAGTATATACGGAAGCCTTAAAAATGTTATTGTTAAAGAAGGAGACATCATAAATAAACAAGACAGAATTGGTGAATCAGGAAAAAATAACCTATCAAAAGACTTAGGCGACCATCTACACTTTGAATTAATTGTAAACGGGAAAAACATTAACCCAGAAAAAAGTTATTCAAAAACCCTAGAAGAATTAAATAAATAAGTATAAAAATCCCCATAATCTATATATTTTATTAAGGGGTGTTTTTATGTTAAAAATTAGAACTAGAGTAATAGAAGAAGCTAATTACATTATAAAAACAAAAGAAACCGTAAGAGAAATCGCAAATAAGTTTAAAGTATCAAAAAGCACAGTTCATAAAGACTTAAGCGAAAGACTCAAAAAAATAGATAAAAACCTTTATGATGAAGTCGATAAAATATTAAAATACCATATAGAAATAAGACACATAAGAGGTGGCGAATCAACTAAAAATAAATATTTGAATCAAAAGAAAAATATGATATAATAAAGGAGGAAAATATGTTCAGCAAAGATATAGGAATAGACTTAGGAACCGCAAACGTACTAATCTATATAAAAGGAGAAGGAATAATCCTAAATGAACCAAGTGTTGTAGCTTATGATGAAGAAAACGGCAAACTATTAGCAGTCGGAAGTGAAGCAAGAGAAATGTTAGGAAGAACACCAGATCAAATTAAGGCAGTAAGACCCTTAAAAGATGGTGTTATTGCGGACTTTACGGCAACACAATTAATGCTTAAAAATATAATAGAAAAAGTTGAAAAAAGATATAGTATTGGAAGACCAAGAGTGGTTGTTGGTGTACCTTCTGGAATAACCGAAGTAGAAGAAAGGGCGGTAGAAGAGTCTGTTTTACAAGCAGGAGCTAAAGAAGTATATCTTATTGAAGAACCTATGGCAGCTGCAATAGGTGCATCATTAGATGTTGCTGAACCAAGTGGAAATATTATTGTAGATATTGGAGGAGGAACAACAGAGGTTGCTGTTATATCCTTGGGAGGAATTGTTGTTAGCCATTCTTTAAGAGTTGCTGGTGATGAGCTAGATGAAGATATTGTTAATTATGTAAAAAGGGAAATGAATTTGGCAATAGGAGAAACAAGTGCTGAACAAATAAAAATGCAGTTAGGTTGTGCAATGCCACTTATGACTGAAATGACAATGGAAGTAAAAGGAAGAGATTTAACTGACGGATTACCAAGAAATGAAAAAATTACATCAGCTCAAGTGCAAGAAGCAATACAAGAATCTATTTATAAAATTGTTGATATAGTAAAAGTAACACTAGAAAAAACACCACCAGAGTTAGCATCAGATATTATGGAAAAAGGAATTGTTTTAGCAGGTGGAGGAGCTTTAATTAAAAATTTGGATAAGTTATTAAGTATTGAAACGGGAATGCCTGTATATATTGCTGATGAACCTTTGGATTGTGTGGTAAGAGGAACAGGAAAGACTCTAGAAGATTTAGAAAGATTAAAAACAGTTTTAATTAATTCTAGAAAAAGAAGATAGATTAAAGGAAGAGAATAGTTATGTATAAAAATAAGAATACAGGAATAATAGGTATTGTTATTACTGCTATAGTCTTAATATTAATAGTTGCATTTTCTAATAGAGATGTAAATACTACTTTCTTTGAGAATTTTGCAAATAAATTGGTTATGCCAGTTCAAAATGGTTTAACTTATTTAAAGAACAAAATTAGTGGAAATAATACTTTTTTTACAGATGTTAGTAATTTAAAAACAGAAAATGCAGAGTTGAAAAAAAGGAATAGTGAGTTAGAACAATCTTTAAGAGAATTAGAAAATATTAAATCAGAAAATGAAACTTTAAAAGAATATTTAAACCTAACGGATAAATATGGTGAATATAAAACCATTCCAGGATATGTTATAAATAAAGATATTAGTAATTATTCTAAAACAATTATTATTAATATAGGTAAAAAAGACGGAGTAGAAAAAGATATGACAGTTATAGCTGACGAAGGATTAGTTGGATATGTTTTATCAGTAACAGATAGTACAGCTAAAGTTAGAACTATAGTTGATACAGCAAGTTCTATTAGTTGTAATATGAGTTCAAATAAAGATAGTATTATTTGTAGAGGAACTTTAGACAGTAATTCTGAATTGAAAGCAATGTATATATC
>ERZ824600.217-NODE-217-length-89492-cov-6.131288_pt1 | contig 89492 bp, 31 predicted proteins | sample MGYA00519933_ERZ824600 | MGnify/ENA primary metagenome ERZ824600 (study PRJEB31778, sample SAMEA3449178) | human gut metagenome | biome: human gut; feature: human-associated habitat; material: faeces | place: United Kingdom | collected 2010/2012 ...
ATATTTTATATATTTAAAGGAATAAAGTCAAACAAATATAAGAGACTTCCACATTTCGACAAATTTTCACAAAAATACAGATTTGACACTAGTAAATTACCTATGTAACCAAATGAAGTTACAAACTTTTGCTTATATCACAAAAAGTTGAAGACAATTTCCGTTCTTCAACTTTTATTTTGCTTTTATTTACTTTTATCTTATTAGTAGATTATTTTCTTAGAATTAAATGACTTCAGGTAGTAAGTGCGTTTATTTTACACGTACTTGTTAGTACTATTTAAGTGACTTCAATACGTCTTTTAAAAAATATTCTTTGTACCGCACCAATTGTTTTAACGCTAAAATTTGCCCGAAATTGACGCAATCTATACAATATGGAATATTGGAAGAATAACTGGGGTTCTGCCCATTTTCTTATTGAAATACGCTCTAATTGGACGACGTACAAGATTTTTCGCTTCTTCTATATCAAACTTTGGAAGGCTTAATACGCTTTGAATGGCTTCGGTTACCGCTCTTTGAACTTCGGAATTTAATCTCTCTACTTCTTCTTGGTAAACAAGACCCCTAGTTAAAATTACTGGGTAGCCTACAATTTGTTTTGCTTGCTTTGAGATAACTGTAGAAACTACCACAATACCATCTTCGCCAAGTTGTCTACGGTCACGCAATACTACGCTTGCGGTATCGCCTTTTCCTAAGCCGTCTATCAAGACTTCGCCCGCTGGAATGTTTTCGCCACGAGTGATTTGACCATCCTTTAAAATTATGGTATTACCAATTTCGACAACCATAATATTTTCGGCTGGAACACCCAAACTTTCAGCAAGTTCGGCATGACGCTTTAAGTGACGATATTCACCGTGAACGGGAACAAAGTTTTTAGGTTTTACCAAACTATGGATAGTTTTTAGTTCTTCTTGACAAGCGTGACCCGAAGCGTGCACGTTTTCGTGAATTACTATTGCACCCTTTTTGCAAAGGTTGTTAATTATGCGGTTTATCATACTTTCGTTACCTGGAATTGGTGACGAACTGAAGATAATTGTATCGTTAGAACCTATTTCTATACCTGGATAATCTCCATTTGCAAGTCTACTTAATGCACTTGCGGTTTCACCTTGAGCACCCGTGCAAATTACTACGACTTCGCCGTCTGGCAAATTATTAATTTTATCAATATCTACAAAAACGGACTTAGTGAAGTTTAGTTTTCCGACCTTAGTAGCGGCTTCTAGGTTATTTGCAATACTTCTACCAACGGTTGCAACACGCCTGCCGTACTTGATTGCAAGGTTAATTATTTGTTGAACACGATAAATATTTGATGAGAATGTTGCAACGTAAACACGTCTACCTATGCTATCTTTAAAGATTTCTTCAATTTTGGTACCGACATCACTTTCGCTAATTGTATAACCTGGGCGTTCGACGTTGGTACTTTCACACATAAACAGGTCTACACCTTCTTCGCCAATTTCGGCAATTCGTGGAAGGTCTATCATTTTTCCATCAATTGGACGGAAATCTATTTTAAAGTCACCACTATGCAAAATTGTTCCAGCAGGTGTCGAAATTTTTACAGCATATGCGTCTGCAATTGAGTGGTTTACATCAATAAATTCTACAGCAAAATTACCAACTTTGTATGGTTCACGGGCTTTTGCAATTCTTAAACTTACATTCTTAATATTATGCTCACGCAATTTGTTTTCTATTAATGCAAGGGTTAGTCTTGAACTATATATGCTTGCTTTTGGGAAACTCTTAATAACATAAGGAATTGCCCCAATATGGTCTTCGTGACCGTGAGTAATTAGGAATGCAACAACCTTGTCGGCGTTGTCTTTTAGATAGGTTACATCTGGCACGACGTAGTCTATCCCTGGTAAATCTTCGCTTGGGAACATTACACCGCAATCTATTACAATAATTTCACCGTTATATTCAATAGCGGTCATATTTTTACCAATTTCACCAACGCCACCAAGATACATTATCTTCATTTCTTCGCCACTGGTTTTGCGTGGTCTACGAGAAGCCGAACGAACGGCACGCAAGTTTTCCTTTGCCATATCGTCGGAGTATCTAATGCCGTCTAGAGATGTTGGGTTCAGGCGTTGTTCTAGGTGTTTTCTACGCTTATCTATGGTTTCAGCGTCTGCAACCTTAGATAGCGTATAAGTTTCTGGAATGGTGGTATTTTGTACGGTTTGAGAGTTTTCAGCAACTTGTGTATTTTGTGCGATTTGAGTAGTTTCAGCAGTGGCCATCACATTATTTTCGCAATTTCTTTGACACATTGCTTTTCTACCCGTTCTTCTTGCTGGGTTCATAACCTTTTTAGGGTTGTAGCCAGCCGAACTATAAACACCCGTTAAACTGCCGTCGGTAAAGTTACGCACTCTTGAAGTGCTTGCCTTTGCAATTTCTGGAAGCGGGTCAGCGTTTGGGTTCCCAAGACTACTAAAGTTTACCGCACCACCGCCTAAGTTTACAGAACCAGTAAGCCCTGCAGATGCTTTAATTTTTTGTATTGCTTCGTCACTTAGCGGTGCATTTTTTGGTCTTGAGTTATGTCTAAAACCATAATTTCTTGGTGTAAATTTTGTAAATGCAGATGCTTCACTGGTTTTGTTTTCACCCGCCTTTGCACCTTCTTCTACTCCAACGCTAGATGGAGTATACTTTGTAAATGCTGGACTTGGTGCATTTTCAGATTCAGTTTTTTGGTAGTTTTCTTGTTCTAGCTTTGTTGCCAGAACTTCTCCGTGCAACTGTTTGTTTTCTAAATTGTTTAATTCATTATTTTCCATTTTTTCCTCGTAATTTATCTATTTTTTGTTCGTTTTTTAAGTTTCGTTCGTTTGGGTTTAAGTTGAAGTTATCCATTGTGGTTTTGCTGTATTAGTTGTAGGCTTGCCAAAACCTTAAAACGAATTGTCGTTTGGGGTTAGGTTTTAGTAAAGTTTAAAGATTAGGTTAAACTAAGATTTTGGTTAAAGTTTCAAGTTCCCGACATTACTTCCACCCACTTATGTTGGTTGGTTTAAAGTCTAACTAAGGTTGGTCGCTTTGGCTTTTTCAAGTTTAACTAGTGTATTTGACTTTAAGCGTTCGTACGACGCTTTACAACCATTGTGTGGTGACTATTTCGTGCAACTTCTAAGTTCAACCATTGTGTGCAACTTTGTACATAGGTGCGACGTTATATTTAGCCACAGCGTGCAATATTTGAGTTTAACTATCAAACTCAACAACTTAACTATTTCGTACAACCATCGAGTTCAATTACTTAGTTTAACTTTGAGCATTCGTGCGACTAATTATACAACGTTTCCCACTTTACAAAGACTCTTCGTTTGGGCTTACTATTGTAAATTCATTTATGTAGTAACGCAATTTTTCTACATTATAGTAATTTATTACCCCAAATACGGTGTTTGTTACCGAGATAGCAGGTAGTATTACAAATAGTCCCGCTCCCAAGGTAAATACTCCACCAAAGGTAATTAAGAAAAATTCTATCAAATACAACAAAAATGATGCAAGTAACGTTTTGCCAAAATTTTGGAAGCCCATTACAAAACTCTTTCTAATAGACTTTGCCACACTTCCGTCTTCATTTAAGCAGCTTGGCATTATCCACATGGTAAAGGTGTTTTTTAGTGCAAGCACGGTTAAACACGCAATTACAAGCACTGGTAAAAGTGCCGTTGCTAGCAAAAACGACGAGCTTAGGTTTCCATATGCAATTATTAGTAAAGTAATAACTGCAAGTGCTGGCAATGTAAAAAGAACCATATACAACGAATATATAATATTCTTTTTTAGCCCTGAAAAGAAGCGGTTTACATAGCCATAGTTTACCCACGAGTTCATTTTGGCGTTTACCACATCACCCAAGCAATAGGTAGATAAATTACCAGCGAATATAGGCACTAACACGATTACGCACATACTAAAAATGTAGTTTCCCCAAAGTTTGTCGAAATTGTCTATAAAGATTTCAAAAAATCTTCTTGCTAGGTCGTTAAACGAATTTGCTATAGATTTAGGATCGGTATAAACTCCCGAAAAGAAGCTTTTTACATCCGCTACCCAACCGCTTTCACGCAATATTTTTACAATTGGAGATGTAAGACCATACAAGCAAAGTGCCACAATTAAACCAATAATTAGTGAATACACCAACTGCTTTAGCACCAACAAAAAATTGTTTGTGCAGACCAAAAACGAATTTTTTATATTCATATTGTTTTTTCCTTTTTTATTTAAAACACACTATCGATTATTTGTTTTTTGAAAAATATTATTATTTTGCCCTAATAAATTAGACTTTTTAATTTTTGCTGTAGGTAAATTAACCTTTTTAGTTAAATTTTTTACCCTAGACAAATTGGACTTTTTGATTAAAAGTTTACCCTAGATAAATTAAACTTTTAGTTTGGCAATAAGATAAGTCGGTTTAATTTAACAATAAGATTTATTAGTCTAAGTCATCAATAATAAGTTTAGTTTAGTAGCAAAATACGTTAGGTTAATTCAGCAATAATTTTGTTGGCATTTTGAACACGGCTAGTACTTGTTACCATTGACTAATTTATTACTTTTTTTGCAAGTTCTAATTTAATGTAATAACCATTTTTTACTAAAAATAAAACTTGCAATTTTAGGTTTTTTAAGTCAAACACTCTAACCTTTTTGTAGGTTGATTAAAGTTATCCCGCTAACAGTCAGTCGTTTTTGACTTCACACCAAGCCTGTAACTTGAGTTGTGTTAGGTTCCGCCCGTCACCAGTTGGTTGTTTTTAACTTCACACCAAGCCCGTAACTTAGGGTGTGTTAAGTTTCGCCCCGTCACCAGTTGGTTGTTTTACTGAGCGTTATACTCGTAATATGCGTTATGCTCGTAACGTTCTCGAAACCTAAGGTTTTTAAGTCAAACGTTTTAACTGTTTTGCGGGTTAGTTAAAGTTATCCCGTCATCAGTCAGTCGTTTTTGACTTCACACCAAGCCCGCAACTTAGGGTGTGTTAAGTTTCGCCCCGTCACCAGTTGGTTGTTTTACTAAGCGTTAAACTCGTAACATTCTCGCAATACTGCAATTTGCAGTTTGTGGTAAAACCAAAAAACTTGCCATAATTAAATATTTTTCAATAAAAAACACAAAACAAAAATAAAACCCTGATTTTTTAATTTAATGCAAGATTTTGATTTTTTTCGATGCCTACTTTGCTTTTAGAAATTCTCTCTTTGAATTATCTTCAATTATATCCAATGTCGTAAAAATTAATAAATCAAACTAAAAAATTAATCGAAAGTGTTTTTATGCAATTAATATATATCACTTGTAAAAATTTGTCAAGTAAATTAATGTCAATAAAGTTGCAAAATGCGGTTTTTGCACACCAAATCTTTGTTTACTCGCAAAAAAATGTAAAAGTACCTAATTTTCTCGAAATTTCTCGGATGATTTTAGGAAAATATCTGAATTTATTTAATTTTAATTAATTTTGTTTGTATCTGTTTAAATTTGTTTACGCCAAATTACGCATTTATATGAGATTAAAACCCATAAGGCTGTATGTTAAAATTTGTTTACGCCAAATTTCGTATTTATGAGATTAAAACCCATAAGGCTATCTGTTTAAATTTGTTTACGCCAAATTATACCAAACTATCTAAATTGTTTTCCAAAATGTTTAATAGTCGGTCACAAAATTCGCCCCTTTTAGTTTGGTCGCCACCGCAAAACTCGTCTTGCAAATTTTTAATTAGTTCAATAGCAGATTGACCATTTTCTGACTGACTCACGCCTTGCGGGTCGGCAAAATTTACATCCACAACTTGCCTGCTTTGGTCGGCGTCCGCACCAATTACATCTTGTTGCAGGTCGGTACTTTGAACGATTACACCTTGCTGGCAGTTGGTGTCCGCACCGATTACAACTTGTTGCGGGTCGGTACTTTGATCGATTACATCTTGTTGGCGGTCGGCGTCTTCGTCCACATCTTGCCCGTTTGCGTCTTGTAAGTTAATTTCTTGGCGGTTAGCGTCTTGAACGTCTACACCTTGCTGGCGGTCGGTGTCTTGTAAGTTGGTATTTTCTTGTTGGTTAGTGTTGTGATTGTCTACAATTTTCTCATCACTTTCCGCACCAACTTTTACTTCTTGTAAATTAGTTTCCGCAATTTCGCTAGCGGTTAATGTGTCGGCGTCCGTTTCTTCATTTTCAATTATTTCACTATCCGTTTCTTCCACTTCATCACTCATTTCGATTTCGGCAACTCCAATTTCAGGTTTTTCATTTATCCCGTTTTCGCTTGCTTCAACTTCGGATTTTCCCATTTCACCACTTGTTTCGGCTTCAGAAACTCCGACTTCGGTTTCTTTAAACTCGTCATTTTCGGCTTTTTCCACTTCGTCGTTAATTTTGTTTTCAGCAACTCCACGTTCGCTTTTTTCGTTTTCGATTTCGATTGTTTCAAGTTGAACAGTGTCCGTTTCCGCATTTTCACTTTCGGCTTCTTCGACTTCCGCATTTTCACATTCGGGTTTTTCCGTCTCTCCGCTCGCTTCGCTTTTCTCTTTCTCAGTTTCATCGCCTACTGCTCCCACGCTTTCGTGTTCTTCCGCTTTTGTGTTTTCATTTTCAGTTTTTGTACTCTCGGTTTCTTCAGTTCCTACGTTTTCAGTTACGGCTTCGCCAACCCCGATTTCGCATCCTTCCATTTTTTCGTTTAATTCGCTTATTTCACTTTCTGCTCCCACGCTTCCGCTTTTTTCGGTTTCTTCATTTTCCGCTTCGTCAGTCTTGCCGTCTAATTCATTTTGCATTTTTTCGATATCTTTTAGTTCATTTTGCAAAATAGTTACCAAAAAATCGTCAATTTTTTGCAAACTTTCAGCAACAACCGCCTTATCTTTAATTCCGAAGCCCGCGAAAATCTTTTCTACTTCCTTTAACTTTTCGTCTATTTTTGTTTTGATATTTTCTGTATTTACCATATCGTCCCCCGATTCATTTTTATAACTGATGGTTATACCCGTCGGCTCGTTAATAATACCGACGACCACCAAAAAGCCCGCTACCAGCGTTGCAATATCCAAAATAAATGCACTATCTATATTTATGCCAAACTTTGAAAGGATAATTCTAAGTATTAGCACGACTGCCGACACAATTCTTACCCAAAAGTTATAACTGGTGAGCCGAGTTTTCTTTTTTACCGTCATACACTTGCCCCCTAACACAAAATTTACTTACAAGTTTTTGTGATGTAATAGTAGACGTCGTGGTATCTTTCCCCTAAGACGTCTTTTAAAACTTCCGAATTTCTTAATTCATTTAAGGCTTCGCTTCGGGTTTTATCCTTAAAATACTCCTTGCACGCATCCACCAATTCATTTTTGCGGTTTTTAGACGCAACGCCTTTGTATTCTTCGGCAAGTTTCTTTTCAAGTTCTTGATTTTCTTCCTTTTTGTCTGCAATTTTTAATTGATATTCGGCTTCGAGTTTTTTAACGTTATTGTTAAATTTCTCAATCTCTTGTTGCTTTTCTTTTAGTTTTTCAATCTCTCCCGCAAGTTCCGCTTCAATTTCTTCCGCAAGTTCGGTATCTGCATTCGCTAAACTTTCATCTAGCATTTGCTCTAATGATTTAATTTTATCGTTACCTTCAGTTAATGTCTTTTCAAGATTATTTTGAATATTAATTAAGTTTTCAGCTTTTTTACTATCCAATTCGGACACCTTTTGCAAAACTATGCTACTGCGTTGAAGACCCCGCTTTAGTGCGTCCATAGAAACGTTTTCTTTAGCGTCGTCATACACTTTTGAAAGATTGTCTTTAGTTTCTTGAGCATTTTCTTTTTCGGACGCTAGCGACTGTATCAATTTATTTATGGTATCTTGTACACTTCCTTTTAGCTTACTTTTTTCTTCATTTTTATTTTTAGTTAGTCGGTTTGTAATTTCGTTCCTTAAAGCGTCTTCGTCTATTTCGGGTTTTTCGAGTTCGGCAAGCCCCAAACTATCCTTAATTTCTGGAATTAAATCTTTGTAGTAGTCGTAATCGGTAACGCCATTGTAACTATCTTGAATTTTTTGAATTTCCTTTTCAAACTCGATTAGTTCTTTACTTTTTTCTTCCTTTTCTAAATCGTTATCACTATTATTTGATGACTTAAGTGTAGAACTATCTTTAGACTTAATTTCAGTATTTTCATCTAAATTTCCTGAATTTTCTGCATTTTTATCGGTTTTTTCGCTATTTTTTGCATTTTCTTCCGCATCTTTTGCAAGATTATATTTTAAATCATCACTAACAGACGTAATCTTATTTTGCATTTTATCTAATACCGAAGGCGTTTTTTTCTTTTCACTTCCAGCGTTTATGTAGTGAGTGTTATCTCGAGCGTCGGGCGTTTCTTCTACTGGTGGCTGAATTTGGGTTTCTTTATCTCTATCTTCTTTACTGATTACCCTTTTAATTTTAGAATCTACCTCGCCGTCGTCCGCCAAAAGGTCATCTAGCACATCTCTAATTTTTCTAACTCTAATTGGTTCAGCAACCTTTCTAAATTTCATCCAACTTGGAATAATACTACTAAAAATACTTGATTGTTTTTTCATTTTTTTAAATCTCCTTAAAATTAAATTTTATAACTTGATATGGTTCGACCCATAATTGAAATAATTTCGTCGCCCAAAATTACGCCTTCATTTGCAATTAGCGGAATTGTGGTTTCATTCGACGAGTACCCACTATCCGTCTTTTGAATGTTTTTAAGTTTCATCGTGCCGTCGGCCAAAACAAACACAAGGTTTAATGTATCCCCGTTTCGTTTGCCGTGGTACTTTTCGCCAGAGCCCAACCTAAGCGGTCGCTTTGTAAAAGTCATAAGTTATCCCCCCTTTAAAAATTAAACTAATATATCCGCATTCACCCTAAAATTGAATTACTGATACCTACCAAAATAAAATATTAGTATCCGTTCTAATTTAAATGCTAATATTAAAACTAGATTAAAACCCAGTATTACTTTAAATTGAAGCATTTGTATCAATAAAAACAAGAAAAATCATTATTTGCTTTAATTAAGGCACAACGTACCCAAAAAAAATGAAATATTTATTTGCTCCAAATTAAAATTTTAGTATCCGTTCAAACTGGAACGCCAATATTCACTTAAAAAACGAAGCACCAATATAAAAATCGACATCCGCGCTTAAATTGAAACAACCATATCCACCGCCGAATTAACCGTTTTATTTTCGCCACCGCAAAGTTTTGCAACGTTATAGTAAAGAGTGTATTTTACGTTTGCAACATTTTCTACATACACATAATCACACACAAACGGAATGGCAATCATTTTGGTATTTGCTTCGTTAAATAAAATAAGTGCAACACGCCCAACAATAATAACTCGCTTAACCGTTTTGCCGGTCGGAATTTTGTACGAATTTACAAAGTTAAATTGGTTCATTCTATCAAACATTGTAAAAACAAACTCAATTCGGTCGTTACCATAAATTTTTGCAATATATCTTCCGTCTTCTGAAAAGAAGGCTTTTGTACACTCAGCGCCCGCCGTATAGTTTGCGTTTCGTGGCACGCTGACACTTGATAAATATAGTCTAATATTGTCGTGGTATTTGCAAGAATTATCCACGGCAAGTGTGTACCCCTTTGCATTTACATAGGTAATATCGTCCGTTCTTGTAAAGAAAATATACTGAATAACCTTGGTGTTACTTTTCATCTCAACGTTATCTTTACCCCGTATGTAATAAGTGGTTTTTGCACCCGTATCACTAGTTGTAAATCCATAATACATCGCATCCGCATCTTCACTTCTATGTTCGGCTTTAACATTTGTAAACTGGTAATCAAATGTCCATGTAACCAAAATTTTATACGCGCCATCTTCAAAACCCATAGAATATACAAAACACTTTTCCGCCGTCTGAATAATTATTCCGTGACCAACCGACGGACCATTACATTTTGAAATATCCCAATCGACCCATTCCATTGTAGGAAAAAGGATATCTTTAAAACCAAAGTCCACCATTTTTAAGTTTTCAACATCGAGCGAGAACGCAAGCATTGAATACTTTTCGGTTTCGGGATTAAAATATCTTATAAAAATGTACTCATCTACAAACCTAATTTCTTTTATATTTACTATAGGAATATTAGATGCGTCCACCTTTTTAAACACCGCTCCCGTTCTATAATACACATCTAGTCTTCCATTTACCCTAAACAAAAACAGCGAACCTTCGGTATTACTAATAAACTCATCCGCATTTGTGTAATCGTACTCGCCAAAGGGACTTTCGACCACTTCACCCAGTTCTTTTGAATACGGCGTATAATACCAAATATTACTTTCCACATCGTCTTCTTCGGTATCTCCAAAGTGATAGACTAGTTTATAAACGTCCTTTACATTTTTATCCGCAAGCATCAAACTTCGGTCCTTATCCGTTTCGACATTTTCAATGGTTTTAGATTCTATAGTTGCAAGATTGTAACAATTTATATAAAAAACCGACACACCGCCAAAGGTAAAAACCAAACCCCTTACCACCCTGTTTTGAATGCTTAGTGAAAGCGTCAATTTTAAATTATTTGACGAAATGGTAGGAGTAATCGTAACATCCAAAAGGTCTTTACTTATATTAAATGCGGGGGCGTCGGTATCCATAAACCCGCCATCAATGTAACACTCACTAGCTTTTAGTGTAGGGGTTGCCGAAGCATTTAAAATGTTTACACCTAAAAGCCTTGCAAAAAGCGGTGACTGACAATTAAAAAAGTGTACATTAGAATTTTCTTTATCTAAAGCAAGATAAAGCGTAATTTTTACAATAACTTCGGCATTTTTACCGATTACAACGGGTTCTACTTCGCCGTCAGCGTTTTTGGTTACAAATCTATTAAAAATATCGGGGTTATCTTCATTTATCCTCGCAATTCCAACTTCGCTAAAGGTGATTTCATCGTGCAAACTCTCGCCAAAGTTATATATCTTTGTAACAAAAATATCTCCAGCCGACGGGTTGAAATTATATTCATCCAAACTACTTTCTACCGCAAACGAAAAGTTTTGCAACTTAGTTTGAGTGCTTACGGTATCAACTGTCCCCGTCCCAAACGCAAAATAAGTATTGTACGCTTCAAAGTTTTCAATTTTTCCAAGGACGCCATCAAGCAACGTGTTAAAAAACACCCTAGTGCGTTTTACCCCGTTTTCATTTGTAATAATTTCTAACTTATTATGTATCTTCATTAAAAATCTCCTATTTTTAGGTTTTAAGCGTAAATTTTGAAGTTTTAGTTTTCCACCAGAGCGAAATAAAAACTAGAAAAAGTTATATTTTCTCCACCCATATAATTAAAAATTTAGAAAGCGTTTTAATTGCTCCGCCAATATATTTAAATAATTTGAAAAAAATTTAGACACTCCACCAGCTAAATTTAAAAATTTGCAAGAGTTCTAAATTTTATGTCTTGATTTAATTACACCGCTTCGCTAACTTCAGCGGTTACCTTTATGGTTATTTTTTCACCCGAACCACCATATGACTTTTCTATGTCCACTTGATTATACATATAATTTCCGCCGTCACTAGACTTTGCAATCACTAGCAGTTCTTTATCTTCGCCAACCACACCAACTTCCACAAAACGCCTTTTGTTTTCACGGGACAATAGTTTTTCGCTCAAAAATCTCGTGCCGTTAAATAGTCTAAAATATACTTGCCCATCTTTTATATAAAACACCGCAATTCCGTCTAAGGTTTTACCAACCGCAAGATCGTCAACTACATCTCCAGACACCACCACTTCTCCGCTTACACTTTCGGTTGCACTCATAAATGCATTTTTATTGGTGTCAAGCCTTGCAATGTAAACAATCGGGGTTTCGCCCGCTATCACACAATCAGCTTCAACGCCGTTCGCATAATACGAAAAATCTCCAAAACTTTTTGCAGGAGCCGTACCCGTGTACAAATAAATTTTGCCGTTATCCGTAATCAACTCTACCGTTTTTTCGTTCACTTTGTATGCAGAAAGTCTACTTTTCCCCCGCATATTTTTAAGTGCCATACCAAAAACCACACCATTAAGCGAAGTTAGTGTAGCATTTGTAACACCCGTCAAATTCGTAATTTCTATACTTAAAATGTTTTCAACATTTTGAACGCACTGACACGCCCCGCCAAAGTGTAATGAGTTTTCACCCGCAACCGCACTAAACGGAATCTCTGAAACCACGGTAGAATTTACCAAAACTTGAATTTTTCCGCTTGCACTTTCGGAAGCTCCTATTGAGCAATCAAAGTTTATATAAACCCCGCCCGAAACCAGCGACACAAACTTTGCAAGTTCAATTTTGTCTTTCACTTTTATGGTTGTGCTTTGCTCAATCGAAAAATCTACCGCTTCAAGGTTTTCAAGCGTCTTAGTACTTCCATTTAGCCGTTCTTCAAGTTCAGCAATTCGGCTTTCCAAAAACTTAACCTTATCCATCTTTACCCCCAATTTTTCAGTTCAAAACTATTTTTTTTGCACAAAAAATGAAGAATATCCGATTTTTCTTCAATTCTCCATTTTTCATCTTTATTAAATTTTCCTTTGTTTTGCCTGTAATTTTGTTATGAATTTATAATAATTTTTCTAGTGCTTCTAATTTTTCTATTCATCACTTTTTTAACTTGACTTTTGTTATATTTCATAACAAACTACTCTTTTCCTTTAGTATCTAAGTTAAATTCAATTTTAAGCAACCTAAAACCAAAGTAAGACAACCTCTCCACATCTATTTTGTTATATTTTCATAACCATTTTAAAAGCATTTTTAATTCGTTTCATTATCCAAAAAGAACAACCACGCCAAACTACATTTGTGATCACTCTAATCAAACTATCTTTTTATGCGGGCTTCTTTGGCTTCCTTTTTTCTTTGTTCAAAAAACTCCAAAGTTTCTCTAATATAGGTATTAACAACCTCTTTATCGTAACTAGCGTATTTATCGTCATTTTGAAGTTTTGCAAAAGCCTTTACCAAACTATTTTCAAGCACATTCACAAGTTTTGTACTATTGAAAATATAAAGCGGTAAGTTCTTTACTAATTTCGGAATGATTATTACAAGTTCGGACATCAACTGCACATCGGGTTCATCGTCGAAAAATTCTCTTTCAGCGTTTAACCCAGCAAAAATGTTCTGCAAGTAAAACAAAAATCTCTTTCGACTATTGTATCCAACAACATTACCATCCGCCAGTTTTACATAATAATCGCTATTTTTTACATTGGTAATTGCGGTATCCGTCTCCGTTTCACCAAATGGTACAACTTCAACTTCTCGGTAAATTCTGCCGTCCATACTAAGTATTTTACCGCTTTGAATGTCGGCTTCTTTTACTTCTGCAACATCAACTTCTGAAAAGATATTTGATTCGTTGCCGATATTTAATCTATTCCAAACCTTATTCCAAATTGACATAAACTGGTCACGATTAATTTGTACCACGGTATCTGGATTTGGCAAACGCTTAAAGGTCGTTCTATTGGTTACTTCAATAGCGCTAGCACGCCTATTAGACTCGGGTAAAAAACACATTTTCTCTTCAATCTGCAATTTGGCTTCTTCAATACACGACTTTATCTCTCTTTTTCTATCAAGATTTTCTTTTATATCTTGCTTCTTTTCTTTAATTTCCCTTTTAACTTCGGGTTTACCCTCTATAATTTCTTGTATTCTTTCGCGGTAATGTTGCACATTTTCTGCCGTTCTGGTTTTTTGCGCAAGTTCATCCATTTGCAATCCGCTTCGATGCTCAAACTCATCAACCTTTCTTTGGAGTATTGATTGCTCTAATTCCATTCGGTTAAGTTTCAATTTTAAACCCTCATACTCGAAATTTAAGTCCGCTTGCAAACTCTCAACCATTGCAACTTGAATTTCGTACCTTCTAATACTCTCTTTAATGTCATCAATAGTTTTATCCGCTAGTGGGTTACGCTTGTTTAAAATATTGCCTTCATCATACAAAAAGAAATCTCCCATAGTTCCTTCTCCCAAAACATTATTTCATTAGTTTTACCACTCATATAATTTTGTACGATTTACCCCAAGACCCATTAAAACCTACTCATACTAAAACTATTTCAATACCTGTATCAACATCTCAACTAATAATATATTTATTATAATCATTTTTTCTATCATAGTCAAATAATTAAACTAAAGATAAATTTTTAAGTAAATTAAGATAAGTTTTAAAGTAATCAAGATAGATTTGAAGCAAACTGAGATAAACTATTAGGTAATAAAAATAAATTACTAAGAAATTAAAATAAATCTTAAAGTAATCATAATAAACTTATTTTTCTTTTCCTTAGTAATACACGATTTGCAAAAAGCCAAGAAATAAATTTATTATTCTTTTAGAGACAAAACACAATTTACAAAAATTCAATATAGTTTATTTAATTAATATTATTCATTATATAAATATATTTTTTTATTCCACAAACCTCAATAAGTCAATAGTCTACCCACCACTTCAAGCCAACCAAAATCGTCCTGCAAAATATATCATCAAAGCCACCATTTTTTTACAAATACTCATCAATTTACTATAGCACAAAACACACGCCACTCTTTCATTTAGACACCGATTTCCTATCATCAAGTCCGCTAGCCTACTCTATCATTAATCCCGCCAACTTACTCTATCATCAAGTCCACCAACTCGCCACTATTTTTACAAAAAACTTTATAGCCTATTGCTTTCCCCGAAAAGCAAACATTTATTTCGTTAGTCCCCGTTTTAAATTTATACGTCTTTTCCTCGCCCTTCTCGTTATATAAAACTATGTCAATCGTGTCGGTATTTTTTACGAAACCGCTAATTTTTCTAACCGTTTTAGTGCGTTTGGAATCATCAAAATTATATAGCCCGCTTTTAAAACCCGCCAAAAAATTATTCGGTGTTTCGGTGTAACAATAAAAATTTTCGTCCGTCATAATAAGCAAGGTGTTAAATTCGCCACCTACCACACTCGCAAGGTCATACACATTTAAGCCCCTAAAAAACTCATATTCACCCGAACTGATGTCGTACGCAAAAAGCATATTGCTGTAAAAATTTTTATCATCATAGCGAGTATCAAAAAAGTCGGTCTTGCAAGTAAGATAATATTTTCCATTAAAGAAGCACGCAACCGCCCCCGAATTTTTAACCAGCAAGTCGCCCAAGGTTTCCAAAATTCTAATCGTGCTAGCCCCATCAAAAGCGTACACGCCGTCCGTCGCCACAAAAATAATTCTATCCCCACAAAGCGTAATTGTGTCATCAAGTATCCTTCCGCTCGACACAAATAAGTGCGTCAAATAAAAGTCCTCTTGACTGCCGTTTGCCGTAAGCCTTGAAATTCCCCGCTCACGAAATATGTACAAATACCCGCCATAACTAATAAGTCTTAATAGTCTACCTCTCCCGTCCGCCATTTTAATAAACCCCGCATCTTGAAGTCCAACACTCCAATTTGTAGGATCCAAATCATCCGAAAACCATAGCGTGTTTGGGTCGTTTTCCACAATAGCAAAACAACGTTCTTTGTGAATAACACTAGATATAATCTTCGGTGCATCCACTACAACCTCGGGCAAATTTACGCCGTCCCACACAACCATATTATCAGTTTTTGAACAAAAAACTAAACAGTCATCGCCGTAACGATTATAGCAAAACGCCGTCGGTTTGGACGTAAATTTTAAATTTAAGTCAATAAATTTTGGCTCAGCGTCGTACAAATTTAAGTAAAAAACCTTGTTATTTTTATCCACCACAACCAGCTTATCGGCTCTTGTACCCGCATTTTCGTCCGTCTTTTCGTAGTATACACAAACCCCACCAGCAAGCACCATATCTGGATTAAGTATTTGTTCAAACTCGCCTAAACTTCCGAAATACCTATCAAAAAACGCCTGAAATGGACATTCGCCCTTAAGCGAACCGCCCGAAAACGCGAAATTGTATGCCATTTTGCCCGCATTTAAGCCAACTAAATTTTCGTTTAATTTTAAGTTGATTGAACGCCTAAAATCTTGAATTTTTTTCTTTTTCATTTTTCATTCCCTTAAAATTTTTTATATTTTTATCAATTAAAAATTTACATAATGCCACGACTTTTGAAGCGGTATTTTCTATTTTTAATTTTAACTTTTTCCAAAGCGTCTTCAAAACTTTCCTTCCAAAATGTCGCCTCACTGTAGCAGTTTTTACTCAACAAATATTCATACACAACCGCACGCGCAAGCACTCCAACACCAATAAATGGTGCCACTTCTATTTGGTCGTCAAGTCCACAAACTCGCTTGCTACCCGCCCTAAATTTTACAATATAGTTTGCATTTTTTTGTGGCAAGTACAAGTGGAATGGCATAAGCATAAAGTCTACCGATTCGCCCGAGTTTACGTCTACAGCGTCAATCACTTCATACACGCCTTTACTAAAAGCATCCAAACTAACTTTGCCTTCAGCGTCAGAAGTTACCTTTTCTTCAGCCACCAAAGAAACTTCTCTTGATGTAATAGTTTCTACCGCCAAATTGATAGACTCTATAAGTTTTTCAATTTCCTTTTTAACGCCGTCCGAAAACTCACTTTTAGTGTTTTCACTTTCAGCGTTTTCGCTCTCCCCACTTTCGTTTTTAGTATTTTCGCTTTCACCATTCACACTTTGAACAATTACGGGCGACTCTTGACTTTCCCCACCTTCAGTTTGAGCAATCACCAATTCATTCGCACTTTGACCTGCAACACTCGGGGTATTTGCAAGTTTCACCGCTTTAATTTCATCAATAACTTCATCCAACCCCAGTTCTCTGCACGCTACCATTATTACATCTTTTACAAACATAATTTACCTACCTTTATATTTATCAATCGCCACTTTGAGTCGTTCTTTTGCGTTATCCAGTACTTCGGCATTTCGCTTCTTTTCAATGCGTTCGTTTGTTTCGTCAATTTCTCTTATTAAGTCGCCAGAATGCTCAACTCGAGTTTTATAAAGCAGATGCACAAGCCTAATATCTAGCGTTTCAAAAGGCGAAACCAAACTAAGTGTTCCGCCCACATTCTTTCCATTATGCACTTCGATTTTGCCCGTTTGCTTGTTCCTAAGTAAAAAATATCCGTCGTCTATTCTCTTAATTCTTCTCGCAATCCCAAACAAATCGTCATCTATTCTTTCGTATTTTTCTTGGTCTACCAATGTCAATTCTTTCATTTTTACCCTCCTAAAAAATTTTACATTCGAATTATACACGGCACTTTTTTAACTTGCACAAATTTGTGTCACTTTTTAAAATTTATTTGTAAACTTTTTTTGAAAACAAAAAAATCAAGGGATACTTTTCCCTTGATTTTCCTTTAAAACTAAATTTATTGCACCTATAATTTAGATACATTAGTTCGCTTTAACGATAAGTATTTTTATAGTAAACTTTACGGTTATCATCTTATTTTTAAACCAATTTTAGTTTAAAACTCTATTGTATGCTTTTACTTAAAATCACTTCATAGTTTAATGTGTATTTAGTTATAAATTTATATTCTACTTTCTCGCTCTGCGTGTTATATTTATCTACCCAACTTTTCCGCACTGCGTGTTATATTTATCTACCCAACTTTTACGCATTACGGTTATATATATCTATTCCACTTTCCCGCATTACGGTTATATATCTCTATTCTACTTTTCTATATTACGTGCAGAAGTTTGTGCGTCTGATGATGAAACTTGCAACGCTCTATCCGATGGGCGGACAGCCACAACGCCCCTACCAAACACGCTTGGAGTTCTGTGAGTTTTGCCGTTTGCGTTATAATCAATTTTGTCTGGCAAATCAATATAATTTTTGTTGGTTTCAATTGCCACTAAACATTCTTTTGGACTAAGTTTCATAAAAACCCCTCCTAAAATTTCTACATATATTTTACCATACGCCAAAAATTTTGTCAAATATTAAGTCGTCTGGGCCCAATATTATCATACCAAACTAAAAACAAAGACTATATATTTTAAAGCAAACTGAAAGTGGAATAAGCAAAATAAACGCCAATATTATAATATCCAAACTTAATTCGATTATATTTAAAGTCCCCTTATTACACTCAAAATATTCTAAATTTGCTATCTTTACCCGCAAAATATCCAATCTGTACTAACTTACATCTCCACGCCAGCCGACTTCAAGCACTCTTGTTTCACCTTTTCTTTGGTAGAACTTAAAACAAAGGCTACTTCGCCAAAAATTTTATCCCCCGCAACATCAAACGCCGTTCGCTCAAAAAAGGCAAGTTTTTTACCCATAGCCAAACGCTTAATAATTGACCCCACAACCACCAAGGTGTCTTCCCGTTCACCAGCCGACCTATCTTCCAAAAATTTTCGCCTAACATTTTCATTTGGATCCAAATTCACCGCAAAACTTAGGACGTTTTCAATAATGTTTTGTGCTTCTTCGGTTGTTAAAATCGGTCTTATAAGCGTACTCGCCCGACTAACCGGCACGTTTACCACCGTCTTTTTATCCATACTCACAAGTTTATAATAGTCTTCGCTCCCGCCACCCAAAAAACTTTGCTTAATTATATCAACAATTTCAAGCACTCCAAAACCATTTTTGATTGCAAATTCACCCGTTTTAAACATAACTAATTCTCTCCTAAACAAAAAAAGTAAAGAAAAAATCTAAAGACTTTTCTCTACTTATATTTTAGGTAAATTGCATTCAAAAATTACCAAAACTTTTGTCGAAATTTATTGCTTTATATCAAACGCTTCAAACGTGGAATAAAGTTATTAAATTTTTGTTTTTTTTACAAAGCACTAAACATTTCTTAATTTTACTATCCAAAACTTTATTTTACTATCAAACTTTATTTAATATCACTTATTATGGTAGGAGTAGTATATTAATGAGCAAAAATTCCATTTGCTTACTCACTACTATACATTTCAGTATTTATTTTTCGCCTCATACCTACCGCCCAAACCTAACTTTTAAGGCGTTATAATCTCTTTCATACTTATTTAAGTACAAGCAGATTTTTTTATTTAACACAACAACCGAATCAAAAAACTCCTTCAACGCTTTTACTTCGTCTTCAAAGTCCGCAGGCGTAAAGTCCTCAAACGGCGTATACTTAAAGTACTCGTGAGCAAAATAATTTCGCTTTTCAAGTGCCTTTTTCAATTCGTCCGCTTCGGTTTTTGAAAAACATCTAGTTTCGCAAATTATGTGAATGCGTTGCCCTAGCGTCATAGTTTCCATTTTCTGTTCCAAATATTCCGCCGACTCCACCGCAATTTTAAAGTCTTTAATGCCAAAATCTCGATTTCGCTCACTCTCGCCTACAATCTCGGAGTACTTAACGACCTTTTCAAGGTTCTTTTCGAGTTCTTGAGTCTTCTGCACAATTCTCCCAATTATGTAATAAATTCTGTCCATCTATTTTTCTCCTAGTTTAGTATAAAATAATTTTACCATAAAACCCAGCCAATATCCAATCAAATTCCAACCCAAAAAAACAAAAAAAAGAAGGAGAAAATTTTCCCCTTCTATAATTTTTAAGACTCCGAAATATAACTAATCTTTGCTTGACCACATGGCTTATCGCAAATTAGGTCTGCATATTTTACAAGTGTTGCAGAATATGTAGGGGTGCCAGCATTTTGCTTAATAACTCTACCGTCTTCGCCTTCAAGCCACTTCCAGTCGCAAAGTTGGTGCAACTTAAACTCGTCAGTATTTAGCATATACATAGTATTTTTAGGTGCAAATCTGTCCGAAACCACTGGAATACCATTATACGAAAGTGCCTTAAAACCGCCAGCAAGGTCAAGCACGTCAATATTCGAGCGATATGTATTTAAGTAACTTTGGTAATTTCTCTTTACACCGCTAGAGCAAACTATAAAGTCAACGCTTGAACCAAAATTTTCTTCAAGGTAGTCAATAACAGATTGCATAGTAATGTCGGTAATACCCGCAGTCGCTTCGGCTGTGCCACAGTTTTTAACATATGGATTCATCCACGAGTTGTCCGCTCTTTTTAAACCGTACAAACTACTAATATTTGTATCAAAAATCGCTCCAAGACCCGTTAATTCTTTGCCGTAACTTCCTTGTACTGCAAAATAATATTGAGTAGTTTGAGAAGTGGTCACCTTAAGTTCGCTAGCAGTAAACCCAGTAACCGCAACAGTTACAACCTTAGACCCACGGTTTACGTTGGTAATTTTAACAGCGGTAGACTTAGCCACGCCCGCATTTGTTAAAACGTCCACAAGCATTCCTTCCGCTAGTGCCGAAACATCATCTACAGTAAAAGTAGTAACGCCCGAAGCAGTCGCTGTGTTATCGGTAATCTTTGCAAGTAAACCCTTGCCGTCGCCATAAAGCATTCTACCCATATTAAAACTAGACGCCTTAATAAGCCCTTCCATTTCAGCATTAAGAAGGTTCACAAAAGCCCCCGCACTGCTCATACTAGCCCTAATCGCCTTATCCGAAATATCAATTTTACCATAAAGGTTTTTTAATTCTAGTGTAAATTTTTCGTAATTATTGCCACCAGCAGTTGGAAGTGCGCCCGTTTCAGAGCCAGCACCAATACCGCCATTAACGCCATATGGAGCCATCTTTACAATATTTTTACCCCAAACATCACTGGTAGTTTGCTTAATTCTAGCAAGTAGCGGATTTACCGCAGTGTTTAGTTGGTCGCTCACAACCCCTAAATACACATCTTTTAACGCCTTATCGGCAGTTTGTAATGAAATCATAACAATTTCTCTCCCTTTTTAATTGATTTTTAAGTTTTTTTTTGATATTTTTTGACTTCGGTTTATAAGTTTAAATAAAAATTCTAGCCTGTTGATTAATTTCACAAAAGCCAATCTCAACCTAATCAAAAAAATAATTTTTTAAAATGTAATTGCCCGCTTCACGAATATTTTCAAGCGGTTTTACACCCGAATTTAAGATAAGTCCGTCCCCCCGAACGCTTTTTCCTAAAAGTTTCGGCGAGTTAGATTTTTTATCCAAAACTCTTTTTATGTAGTCTTGTACCCCGTCGGTGCGTGCCTTTTCAAGCAACAATTCTAACAGTTCTGGAGTCATTGTGCCAATTACTGCGTTTTCGGGTTTCGACGCATTTACATTAGTCGGAACATTTTCTATTTTTCCCTCACGTTCCGTCTCATTTTTCCCGAAATTAATATTACTTTCTTCATCGTTTCCATAACTCCAGTCATTTTTTTGTGCTTTTAGATTGTCATTTTGATTAAACCCTTGAGCGTTTTCAACTTCGCTTCCGTTTTTAAAGGAACTTCGGCTTTCACTTAAACTTTGATGTCTATATAAACTTTCAGTTTCGTTAAAACTCCCGTTTACGCTTTCGCTTCCGCTTCCGCCTTGACGTTTGTTCAAATCTTCATATTCGCTCCGATTTCCATTTAGACTTCCACTTCCGCCAAAACTTTCACGCTTGCTTCCGTTAAAAGTTTGTTTTACGCTTTGACTTTGGCATCCGTTTAAGCATTCATGTTCGCTTTGGTTTTTATTAAAACTTTCTCGTCCGCCTTCATCAAAACTTATGTTTTCATCTAAAAATTCTTCTTCGTCCTCATTGCTTTCGGGTAAAGCCGAACCTTCTAGCACGTTTCTGGCACTTTCTAAAATTCCACAAAATGGAGAACTTCTATCCGCTCCCGCTTCTTCCAAGTCAGAACCCAAGAAAGTTTCTCCATTTTCTATTTTAGATTTACTACATTTACTCTCTTCTGGGGGATAAACCTTATCCAGAAAAGCATTTAGTTTATTTGTTTTTTCTTTGGTTCCCATTACGCCACCGATTTTTACCTCGGCACCATTCTCCATTTCGTTACTCGGTGTTTCGCTCCTACCACTTTCCATTTTGCCGTTTTCACTTTCACGCCCACCGCTTTCCACACTTAACTCATTTTTACCATTAAGTGCAGTCTTTTTACCCGTTACACGCTCCAATTCAAACACCGAACCACTACTCTCCACTTTGTCGTCTACGCTTTCACGCCTACGGCTTCCAACTTCGCCGTCTACACGTTCACGCCCACCACTTTCCGCACTTAACTCATTTTTACCATTAAGTGCAGTCTTTTTACCCGTTTCACGCTCCAATTCAAACACCGAACCACCACTCTCCATTTTGCTATCTTCGCTTTTATTCCTACCCCTCTCCACACTTAATTCATTTTCAGCATTAATTGTAGATTTTTTAGCAAAACGACCAGACTCATATACCAAACGGTCACTACTGCTTTCATTAATGTTACTTATATTGCTATTTACCCCACCAGCGTCTTGCACTCTATCATTTTTTGTGTCGGCTTCGGGGTTTTCAATTTCTCTACCCCTAGGTAACACCCCACCTTCTGTGTTCATTTCATTTTCATTTATTTTAGCAAACCTTAATCTTGCAAGTTCTTGACACTTTTTTGTAAACTCTTTTTCCAAATTCTCGTACGAACGCAAAAGACTTTCCGCATCCTTAAATTTTCCAAAATTCATTCTACAATTTTTCCTTTAATTAATCGTTAAATTCTAAAACCAAATCTAATTTATTATAACCAAATCTCAGTTGGTAAACTTTTCACTAGCCTTACTACTCTTTAAAATTTCAAGCCAGTAAAAAATCTTTACAAAACTTACCCACTTTCTCCAAATTCTAGTTATTAAGCCGTTAATTCCAACTTAACTTTTCTACATTCACGTCAGTAAAAACTTATAAAGCCCCAATAAATTTAGTAAAATATTTTAAGTTAGATTACCAAAATTACAAACTCTCACGTTTTTCTAACTTCAAAAAATCTTTATGTTCTCTAATATGGTTTAAAATCTTTTCTTGCTTTTCGGCGTCTTCGCCAAACCTTTCAAGCAAATACTTAGTATGTTCTTTTATATGCAACTCGTGATTATCAATTTCCAAAACCGAAATATCGCTCGAAGTCACATTTTCCATTTTAGCCCTAGAAATTTGCAACGCCGACTCGTCCGCCCCGCTTTCCCAGTTGCCAAACCCAAGCATCTCAATAACCTTCGACTTTGTGCGTTCGGTCAATCGACCTTCTTCATTTTGCAAAATTCCGTATTTTAACAATTCAAGAACCATTTGTTTTCTACTCGCTAAACTTTCATTCAGCTCGTTAGAAGTTTCAAGCACAATGTCATCCGATGTTATATCGCTTTTTGACCAATAGAAAACTTGAAGCCTACCGCACTCGTCGGTAATTTTGCCAAGTTTTTTGCTTTCGGCGTACTTTTTGTATAATAGAAGTACAAGTTTTGATATCCCAAGCATAGCAGTTCTTATATTTTCGGCAGTTACCGAAAGTCTGGTGTCATCTTGTTCTATTAGTAGGTTAATTGCCGTACCCGAATTTACTTGACTTGGAAGGCTCGAATTTCGCATAAGTTCAGACACGCCACTAATCGAAATCAACTCATTTGAAAGTCGTTCTTCCTCTTCGCTAAGTTCTCTTGGAACGCTTCCAGCATCCATAAAGTGCGGAATATTTGACCCGCTTCTGTACACCAAAACTTTACCAGCAGTTAGTCCGTCGGTTTCTAAGTCGTCTAAATCAACCGACCCTTCCTCAACCGCAAGCACGCCACCGCACAGTCTTCCAATGCACTCAAGTTTGCGATTTTTTACCGCGTTATAAGCCCTTTGAATTGGAATACATCTTTCAACCACGCTCACGCCCCAAAAATCTCCAACCACTCTATTTGAAACTTGCTTAATAAACGGATACTTTTCATACGGCATATCGCCATCAAAAATAAGTTTGTCACCCGCAACAATCGTCAATCTTCCCAACGGAAGTTCCACCGACGGCTTCGTCCAACGCTCAATTACAAGTGCTTGATTTCCGTGCGTTTCGCCTAAAACCTTTTTAACATTGCTTTTGCCAGAGAAGAAATTTTCAGACGCAAAGGACGACAAACTCACCGAATTGATATTTTCTCCCGCAACATCAACTCCATAAAGTGCCTTAATTTCCGCAACATCAACCGCCTTCGCTTGAATTATACTTGGTTGGTCAATTAACTCAAAAATTCCCGCATTGTCTGGAAAAATTTCAAACGGAGAGCAAACCGAAATGCTAACATCCCCTTCGTAAATTGGTTCAAGCGGAGCATTAAACGCAAAAAATTGTTTCCAATCTGGAATAATTTTTAGAATTTTTTCAATTTTCTCTTGGTCTAAACCTAGTTCATTTTTTATTTCTTCTAGTATTTCACCAATAGACTTTTGGGTTAGATTTTTAATTTCTCCACTTTTGATTTGACCGCCGAAACCTGACTCGCTCAAAACTGCAGTTTCAATTCCGCTTACGGTTTCATTTATTCTTTCGGCTTCATTTTCTCTTCCATTTGCTGTTTTTTTCGCATTAGAACCATCTAAAAAATGTATTTTCTTGCTATTCTTATTAAATTCACTACAATAACTAGATGCAACCCCACCTTTTCTAAACTGGGCATCAGTGCAAATTTCTTGTCCACATTTTTTCCCGTTTCCCGCCAAATAATTATCAACATCAATCTTACTCCCCGAAACTGCTACTCCACTTTTTCTAACAAAAGAAATAAGTCTATTAATAATTTCGGGTGAAATATTGTTGTATTTTTCAACCGTCTCGGCATCAAAAATCTCGCCATTAATTGCTTTGTATCCCAAAACTCGTCCCAAATTATCATCCCAAACCACCTTATAAAAAGCGGTACCCGTAACCTCGCTCCAAAGGGTAGCGTCGCTCACAACGTTTGAAATATCAAGCGTATTTGAAACCGACTCGAGTATTTTTTTTGATAACTTCGCCGTTTCAAGGTCGTTTTCAGCTGGGCTTGCAGGTCTAACACCCATAGTTGGTCTAACTCGCCCAAGTTTTGCGAGCCTAGACTCCACAATCGGTGCAATATGGTTAAAAACTTCCCTAGACTCCGAAACCGAACGCCTATCCGTTTCCGCAATTTCGCCCGATGGCGTAATGTAACTAAATTGATTACCCACCAAAAAGTTCATATTAAGTAGCCACGAGCGTTCAACCGCACTTTTTTCTTCCTTTCGCTTTAAAAAATCGTCCAAAACTTCACGCACGACTTCTTTTTCAATTTCGCTACTTTTGTTCTTCGTAAAATTATCCAACTGCTCGCTAAGTTTTGCACATTTTTCGTTTTCTTTTACCTTTTTAAATTTCATATCATACCTCTAAAACCATAATTTTTAATTTTTTTTAAATTTTCTTTATCTTTCTATTGTTTTCCTAGAAATTTTCTAAGTTGTTTAAGTTTTTTTTCGCTACAATTTTACATAACGATTCCAGACTCCACTTCATATCTTTATACATTTTCTAAATTTTTGTGTCACAATCTGTTTAGTTGTTTTCCTTAATTTCCTTTATTTTCAAGTCTTTTCTAAATTTATTCTAACTAATTTTCACTATTTCGCCACAAAACTTAAAACGCTAGGTTTATATTATATTAATCAACTTCAAATTAAAATTTGAAAATCTAATCTAAAAGATTAACTTTTTGTGGTTTTACTTTTTATTTTAAATTTAACTAGCACTGCGGTAATCTAAATTAAGTTTCATAAGTCCCAAAAACTTTATTCACCCCTAATAATCTCGTCCACAAGTTCCGCCTTGCGTTTTTCAATTTCAGCGTTGGTCATATTTCTAATCTCGCTCGTAAGCGCCGTCATCCCGTCTTGTTTTTCTGACCGCATTTCAAGTAACAGTTTCATCGCCGACATATCGGGCGCATTATACTTTTTGGATACCTTCCGCTTCACGCAAACCATATCTTGAGCATTTTTAAAGTTTTCCACCTTCGGACAAATCGTTTTCGGTAAATCTTCACTTCTTTTTTCAGTTTCCAGAGTAATCTCTAAATTTGGTTTACTAGAAAAACTATTTGCTAAATCGCAAGTTTTTTCGTCACAATAACTAAACCACTCCGACTTTTTGTTTCTAATTTTTTCAAGTTCGCCGTCAAAAAACTCAAAAACATATGTCTTCGAATCTTTGTCAGACACACCCCGAATTACACCAAACGGAAACTGAATTGTATCCCCACTTGCCCCACAAAAAATCGGAAGAATGGGCGACGGCTTTAACTCAAAGTCTTCGCTAACTTCGGTATATTCACCACCCTTCGCCCTGTTTAAAATAACATCTTCCAAAAACTCTTCGCCAAGGTCATTTTTTCTTTTGTCACTATTAAAATATTTTTTATTTTTCATATTGAACTCCAGTAAAATTATTTATTAAACCCTTCACAATTTCACCCCAACAACTCTATTTATCAAACTATTCATAACGCCCCAAAGTAAAATTATTTATCAACTTCTCCATAACGCCACCCATGCAACTTATTTCTCTTAAATTATTCAAAATGCAACTCCAACAAGGTTATTGTTTAAATTTCTCATATCACAGCCACAGCAATTTTAAATTTCAAATTCACCATAATGCCACCCCAATAGATTATTTTTTAGATTATTCAAAATTCAACCCCAGTAAAATTATTTTATTAAAAAGTTTTGAATGCTAGCTTGCTCACAAAACTTGACCACACTATACACTACCAATTTTCGCTTTGCACAAAATTGTGTCACTTTTTGAAAAAAATCTTAAAAAATTTTTTAGCCACTCCAAAATTTAGCCGATATTACCCATATCGCACTCCAAAAATCAACCATTGCATCCCGATAGAACTCCAAGAATCAATCATTGCTACCCGTTTCACATCCCAAGAACCAGCCATTGTTACCATTAACAAGCCCCAAAAATTGACCACTCCAACCTTCACTCACAAACAAAGCCAACCATTATTAAATTGACTTAACCAAAGCTTTTTAGCATTTCCACCTTCGCTCAAGAAAGCCAAACAGTGCAACCAATATCACGCCAAAATTTTTCTACCATAATAAAAACCATTATTAAATTGACTTAACCAAAAATTTTTCAGCATTTCCACCTTCGCTCACCCAAAAAGCCAATCATTGCTACCAATAACACACCCAAATTTTTCTACCATTTTCACCTTCACCCACCAAAATAGCCAAACACTTTTTACCACGCACAAACTATTTTCTATTCTCACCTTATTTCATTTACAATTCATAAATTTACGTAAAGCCGTACAAAAACCGCCATTACGCCTCAAAAAAAAACAAAACGTCTCACAACTAAATCTCAATTTTATCCAAATCGCAAAACATACTACTCATATCAACACCGCTATAATCTCGTTCGCTCCCACACCTAAATAGGTCTTTTGGGGTTTTACTAGGCAAGCCAAAATTTTTAGGTGCAGTTTTATAAGGCTCAATCTCTCCATTTTTCTCGGCAAGTTTTCTATAATGCCATTCCTTGCACTTCGCCCGCCAATCCACCAACAAACTCCCGCCAACCTTCCAACCCTTACTTTTATAAAAATAATAAAACGCCTGAGCATTCACAAAAAGCGAATTATCTAAAATATATTTTTCAATATCCGAAAGCTCCACTCCGCCCCGACTTTCATTTTTACAAATAACCTTTCCGCTTGCACTCGCTGAAGCAACATTTTCGGTACTACTCCCACAAAATGATGTTTCCTTTTTGCTCTCATTCTTAAAAGTAAACTTTTTCTTTCCGCTCTCCGTCCCAAAGTTTGAGTTATCCGTTTTACCATCACTCCCAATAATTAAGTCACCCGCTTTACCCACACGCTCGTTAGTTAAATCATCCGTTCGGCTCTCCCTTTCATTTTCACAAATAGCCTTTTCGGCACTGTTAATAACCAAGTCACTTGTTCCGACTTGACCATCACTCTCACAAATTACCTTTTCTTTTTCGTTCTCACTCTCTGACGCCACCTTTCCGCTTGTACTCGCTGAAACAACATTTTCGGTACTACTCCCACAAGATGATGTTTCCTTTTTGCTCTCACTCGCTATAGTTTGGTTTTCGGTTTTACTCTCACTCGCTATAGTTTGGTGTTTAATATCACTCTCAACCGCCAAACTTTCTTCTTTTTCTTTTTCTTTATATTCTTTTTCTTTTAACTTCTTTAATTTAATATTATTTATTTTTATTTTATAAGGATTTATATTTATATAGGTTACAGATTTTGACAGATTTCGCCCGTTTTTGCCCATTTTTGTCCGTTTTTGCCCATTTTTGTCCATTTTCGCCCGTTTTTGCCCGTTTTTGTAAACCCGTTTAAAGGTCATACTATGGGATAAGCACTCCGTAACCGCCATTGGGGACTTAGATTTTACATTTTCCTTCGGTGTCAAATTAGTTTTGCTATCATTAGTCCAACCTTCATTATCAACAAAATCACCGCCACCACCCACAACTTCTTGATTATCTTTATTAAGAGTCCCACAATTTTTTTTATCAAATACCAAATCTTTTGCAACGTTTCCCGCTTCACGCTCCACTCCCCCTACATTATTTTTTAATTTTTTCCCAACAATACCACCACATCCACCAGTCGCTCCTTGGTCTTCTATAATTTTCTCATCAAAAACTTCACCATTCACCTTTTCCACTTTGCAATAACTATCATTGCTTTCACTACAATTTTCACTAATGATGCAACCATTTTCCCAGTTAGCACCTAAGTTCTCGCCAACTTTATTATTGTTAATATCATCACTTCCGCCAAAATTTTCCTTTTCAATAGTAACATTATCCCAGTCATCGCCTATATTTCCACTAACTACTTCGTCAATAGTACCACTACTTCCACCAAAATCCTTCCAAACTTCCCCGTCTACAATTTCACTACTTCCGTTCTCTTCTTCATCAATAATCTCACAATTTTCACTATTGCCTTCTAGAGTAACATCAATGCAATTTCCAGCAGTGTCGCAATTTTCATAAACGCTGTTATAACCTTTTTTAGCATTACCATTATTTTTACCACTACTTCCACCAAGATTTTCACCAACCACTTCATTATTACTTTCACTATGACCTTCATTAGTAAAATCATAACAACCACCATAATTTGCATGACTTTCCCCAGTAATGCCATAATTTTCGCTTAACTCATCTTGACTTTCCCTTGTAGCACCATTACGATTTTCCCTTAACTTCCCAGAATTTCCACCATTTCTCTCAATCTTCTTTTTCAAAAACTCGAAAGCATTAATCTCCTTTTGATTTAAACCAGAAACGTCTTCTTTACCCAAAAAAGCAAGTTTACACACTCTATCCACCACACGCCAGCGTGACAAATCCGACCTAAGTTGACTTAAAATTGCATAATAACTATCATTAAAATAAAACCCGTAACTCATAATTTACCCCCAAATTTTCATAAAATCTACTACTCTAAAAGCCCGTTTTTCCCTTTATTTTCGTATATTTTTTCCATAAAATAAATGCACTTTGATAAATAATTTCATTATTTATCAAACGTGCATCAACCCCAACATTTTATACTTTTTATCGGACGAATAAACTATCCACAACCACCTTACCCGCCAAAATATGCCAAATTTCGCCCTAATTTCACAAATTATATTTTAAAAATCAAACAAATTTTCGAAAAATATACATGGTTACCGTTCGTTTTTCGTAAAAATTTTTCCACTAAAATTAAGGGCTAAATTTTAAGTTTAAAAGGAAATTTTTAAAATCTTCTACTAAAATTTAAACCATTATTTTGTCTACACAATTTTTCTTTATCTTTTTGTATTTCAGTTTTAGGTTCAACAATTTCTGGATGCAAAAATACATGATGATTTACAAAATATCTAAGTTCATCCATAGAGTGGTCATCTACCTTCACCGGCAAATCAGCCTTTCCCCACCTATAACCTTTAATCTCTCTAATCATATTTACGCACGTCCTAAAAATAAATAAATGCCTATTGCCGTTACTGTCTTTTAGTAGCCTTTTAATTCTATTGATGCCAGCAAAAATCTCTTTATTTACCTTAGGATTTACAAAAATTCCAAACTCCCTAAATAACTGCGTCACCGACTTCGGGTTATTTAGCGTCGTTTGGTTTGCCGCACTATCAATCAATGCATCAACCCCGCCAAAACAATTTTTCTTCCAATCTAACCGCTCCGAAATGGCCTTAATCATCTCCGCATGATAATCTACCGCACGCCCCTTCTCAAAATGCTCCGCCACCACATAAATATTTCCAGTGTAAGGGTCAACCGCATACCAGTGTGCCGAAAGCGGATTATTTAGCCCAGGGTCAATCGAAATCGTGTCTTGCCACTCACGAGGAATTTCAAACGGGTCAATCACATTTTCGTTCTCGTCAAATTCTGGATACACAAGCCGTCCCGAATTTATCATAAACCGTCCAAACTCACGAGCCTCCAACTCGTCGTCGCTCATAACCGACTTTAATCTCTCAATTTCTTTTTCACTCAAAAATGGGTTATCCGCCCACGAAAAGAAGGTGTAAAAAATCTCATTGTCGTTACTTTCGTTCAAATAAATTTTATCGTACACAAAGGTATGACCAGATAGTGGCGTCATCGTGCAAAAAATGTCCCCGCACTTATCCAAAACTCTCATCACGCACTCAACATACACATCTTCGGGTGGTTCTTCGTCAAACCAAACATAATCTAAACTCGCCCCTTGAAATTTATCTCGACCTTCTTCAACCGACTTAAACCCAATGGTCGAAATCTCGCCCGACACATTTTTCACCAAAATTCGCTCAATTACCCCATTTTCGGGACTCGTCGAACTCCCCGACTGCATCACAATTCCAGCAATCCACTCAGGGTCCAAAAATTTTAAAATCTTTTTCTGAGCGACATCTTTTTGCACTCTGGTAGATAGCGACACCACCCAGCCTTCGGTCTTTGGTTTGTTTTTTCGAAATGGATGAATACCCCGAGCCATATACACGCATTCCACCGCCCCACACTCCGTCTTGCCCGTTCGGTTTCCGCCAAACACAAACCTAACACGCTTTTCGCTTTTATGAAACTCAATTTGCTTTTTGTGAACCACGCTTCCCACATTATATCCATATATAGAAAGCCCGCTCCGCCTTTTAATCTCCCCACAAAAAAGTGCCAAACGCTCAAGCCCGCTTTTAATGTTTTCAATGTTTTTTTGACTTCCGTTTTTACCCTTGCCACCTTTTTCTAAACCGTTCCCCGCATTTTTCGTGATTTTCTCATTCTTCTTTTGACCCTTTTTATTTTTTACCTTAATGTTTTTATTTTCTATTTTTAAATTTTCATTTTCTATATTTAAATCTTTATTTTCTATATTAAAATTTTTATTCATAATGTTCTCCATTAAAATTTAAAATCTTATTTAATTTTTCTCAAATTCGCCTTTGTTTTTTTACTATATTCTCAATTTACTCCCACTTTCACTTTCTTTATTCTCAGCCCACCATTTATCTAAATTTATATATTGTTCTATATTGATATTGTCTATATTTTGCAACCGCTCTCTACCCGCTAGCCATATCAAAAAGCAACCACCACTGGAACTCCCAGCCAGCTTAAAAACTTTTACCCGTATAGCCCAAACAATATTTAAATTTATCCCCACTCAAATTCCTAAAGGTATCTATATTTCACCACAAAAAAACACACGACCCTATTTTATTTTTTATAAACACCTTTCTTCGACAAAATGTCTATTATTACGAAATGTAAATTTGGCAAAAATTCTATATAATTAGATTACAAAATTTAACCACCGCTTTTTGTTTAATTAATTCACCATTTTTAATGACGGCTGACTGCTACTTGAAACCTAACCAATCTACTAATTGTCACCGAAACACACTAAACCAGCCCATAACCTTAACCCGAACCACATCACCTTAAAATATACCCCCCCCTAAACAAAACTCTATCACTTACAACTTTTCAAAACTTAACTAAGCGAGCCCCAAATATTATCCCACCAAAATCACATTACCTTAATTAATACTACCATTTCTACCAAGCCCATCACTATTTATAGTTAATACATCCACTGCTTTTACCCAAATATATTCGTAACTTACTTATATTTAATCCATCACCTTTAGTTGTTCTTTTAAAACTAACAACACCAAACTTAACTTAACTTAACTTAACTTGACTTAACCAAACGAAACTTAACTTAACTTAACCAAGCGAAACTTAACTTAACAAGGTAAAACTAAACTAAACTAACAACCTACAAAAAAAGGAAGGTAAAACAATGAAAAAACTCTCTTCAAATTTTCTATTTTTTATTCTGCTAATATTTTTCTCGCTCCTAGTAATCTTTTCAAGTCTATTTTTCAAAAAACTAATTCTCGCTGGAGTGGTCAGATTGTCACCAAACACTCACGAAATAACTCAAACCCAAACTAAATTCACCAAAAGCTCCACACCAACTTCCACCAAGATAAATGTAAACGCATCCCATGTTTCGCCTTTTAGAAAAACCTGTACCAGCCAAACATTCTTTTGTCCCGCCGAAAATACCCAAAGCCCAGCACTCTACTCTTCCGCCCAAGCCACATGTAACCCAGCACTTTACCCTTCCACCAACATAAACCCAAATCTCGCACTCCGCTCTTCCACTAAGTACACCTACAGCCCCGCACTCCGCTCTTTAACCCAAAACACACAAAGCCCTACAAATAATTCATACAACGAAAAGCCAAACAACTGTATTTTCGCTTCCGCCACCAAGCCCACCACCTACGCACAAGCATCTTTCACTACAACAAATAACGGAAGTTACCAAACCAAGGAAATTTTATCCACCACTCCACTCTACAAAACCACCACCGACGACCCGCAAAACCTAGCAAACATCTATTTTTTCCTTCCAAAAACTTACTACGTCGAAATTCTAAATTCGTGCAAATTGGATAGCGGTGCCGATGGCTTTTTTGTTCGCTACGGAGAAACCGAAGGCTATTGCTTGTCTTCAAGTCTTTCTGCCGACTTTTCAACCATAACTACCACCCAAAGCGGAATTACTCTTAAAATGTATCCCGATGCTGGAACCTATATTCGCTCCACCCCGAGTATTGCCGACAACAAAATTCGTATAATCCCGCAGTCCACAAGCGGAATAATTTACATCGGCTCAATCTCTGGCGACACACCAACGGATGGCACAACAAACACTTGGTACTACGTCGAATACAACATTTCAGACACCAAAACGGTTTTAGGCTACATTTATTCCGAGCGTGGAATTTTGTCCGCCCCACTTACCGAACTTACCCGCACGAACCAAACTCCAACAACACCTGAAGCAAGCAAAACCGAAAACACCGACACCACACCAACCGCCGACACCAACATAAACCCGTCATTAAACCTTTCAGTTTCGCCCGCACTAAAGTGGGTCATTGCCCTACTATTTATCATTCCAGTGATTGTAATTTTTGCACTTTTAATCAAAAAACCACGAAAAAATGCCGATTTGGTTCAAGATTTTGCAAATTCAGAAGCAAATTTCCCAACAGACGAAGACTTAATACCCGAATTTAATGACACTACTAGTCCCAGTAAACCAAACCGCAAAAAAGTCAAGTTCTCATCAAAAATTGACCCCTTTGTAAAATTTTCCACGACGCTTGAAACCTCGTCCGAACTCGCTCCCGAAAATTCAGCCGAAAGCACAAACAACTCCTACCCCATAATAGACCCCAAACCAAATTACAATTCCCCCGCATCAAACTATAAAATTAACCCCAATTCAAACTATATAGATAATTCGACCCATAACAAAAATCTTTTTTCTGACACAAGCCAAAGCCAATCACAAAACACAAACGCAAAGTTTTTATCAAAAAATTTAGATAGTTCTTACGAAAAATCGCAAAATTTCCAAAAAAATAGCAAAATGTCGCAATATTTTAGTAAAAAATCGGCAAAATCATCAAATTTTACCGACCCAACCATTTTTTATAAAAATTCAACCGCTCCCCGCCTTTCGTTACTTGGCGAGGACCCACTAGACCCCGACTGCATAAAAAAGCAAAATGCACATGGCAATTCCAGCCTTCCACCCGAGATAAACCTAGAAAATTCCTACTCCGATTATTATGAAAACATAACAAACAAAGTGGAGAATCTAGAAAATAGAGATATACTCTCAAAACCAAAATTTCCCAAAATAAATATTGACGACGGATACGAGTTTGCAGAAGACTTTTCTATAAGCCCAACCATAAATTTTTCTTTAGGAAAAGCAGATTCTCCCCGAACTAATTTACATAACCCACCCCGCCGAAATAGTCGCTAACCCAAGTCAATCTCCAACCCTAAAACAATAGCAAAACTTAAACTCTCACCAACCACAAAAAACTACCAAACCAAAATAACCACCAAATTTTTGAACGCTGGACTAAACCTTTCCAGCGTTCTTTCTTTATTTCTATACCATTTTGTCATTATCCCTTACACAACTTATTCTATGTTGCAAACTCCCCCTAGGGTATCAAGTTTCTACATAACCAACTCATTCGTGGGGAATTTTTTCACGCCTTAACTCCGAAATACCCCCCACATTCTAGGTTTCCGCTTTTCCAATTCCCACGCAGTCAATTTCTAATTTGCCTATCATGTATTGACTATTGTCACCTATCACTTTTCCAATACTCAACTACCATGCGGAGCACCTATTATCCAAACTAATCTCACCCGCCCAATTTACGATGTTAATGTTTTCCCAAAAAACCTACACCACCATACCAAACTTTTCATATAGCCAACTTGCGGTATACCCTCTAGCCACACAAAAATCGGCAAGTTTTTTAATTATCTTAGACGCCCTTCTATAAACCGTTCGTCTACTCATAATCTCCAAAAGTTCGTCTTTGGTATTTTCGCCAAACACAAAATACGCAATAATTTTCTCATCAACCGCATCCAATTCCTTTTTCAATCGGTCAACAAATTTTTTAAGTCTAAGGTACATTTTCTTCCTTTCAATCAAGTCAATCATATCGTTAAACATATTTTCAGCCGACCCGTACGCCATACTCTCCGTCGAAAACCCGCCAAGCATAACCATTTTTTCAACCAGCCTATCGCAATAATCAATGCACATATTCAAACATGGGTCAACCTTAATGAAAAATTTTGCCCATTCTTTCTCGCCCCAAAACTTCACATCACGCTTATCTAGTCGCATATTCAAAAGTTCGCAGTTTTTGACTTCCATAGGGATAAATTCTTCATCCAGCCCAATCACGCTAGCATTCAAAACCATTTTACGGTCGAAATTGTCAAATTTACCAGCAGGGAAACAATCGTTCACATCTCCAGCCCCAACAATGTACGCCTTTGATTTACCCTTTTTGCGTGTAGACTTTTCTTGAAGTTCCAAGTCTCTATCTACAAAACTCTCAACCTGAGAATTTTCGACCATTTCACCAACGCTAGTTGTATTTCCGACCGCACTTTTACTAACCCCGCAAGCACTCTCCCCGCTTTCAAATTCACTATCATTTGATTTGCATTTGCCAAAATTTTTACTTTGGAGCACGCTTTCACTAATTCGACTATCACCAAGTTTTTCATCCACACTCGTTTTGACATTCGCCCCGATTTTCTCTTCGCTTCGGCTCATTAATTTACCAACGCCCGCCGTTTTGCCGTCCAAATTCTTATTAGAAACCTTCCCGACCCGCTCAAGATCGCCATCTAAATCTTTATTTACATTATCACTATTATCAAAAACCAGCCTACCATAACTAACCAAATCATTTTTTGCGTACTCGTCATCCACGCTTTCGCCGTACGCCACATTCGGACTACACAAAATACACTTGCTAACCTGCTCGTATTCATCCAATCCCTTGAGCGAAGACCCAACATAACTAAACCCATCATCTAGATTTTTTTGCTTAGAATTATAAGACACACCTTTGTTGCCATTTCCCAAAAAATCAATCGGACATTTACTCTTTAATTTGACTCCTTCGCCATTATCTATTCGGATATTGCTACCATTATTAAGTCGAGTATCTTCGCCATTACCAACAACATTTATATCATTACCAAGTTCAACACTTTCGCCCTTACCAAATCGGACATCATTTCTTTCACTAGCATCAACCAAAACACTCTCGCCATTTTGGTTTGCACTCTCGCTACCATAATTAACTTCTTCGCCCGCTTCGGCATTCTCGTTTTTCGCTCTTAAACCAAATTTTACATATTCATTTTCAAGCCTAATTTTATCTTTGTCGGATAGCACCCGAGTTGCCCCACGCATAAACACTGGATGAACACCTTCTTCCATTTTTTGCATTTCGGCAACCCTAAGCCGTGCAAGTTCTCTAATTTCTCTCTTTTCGGTGTCACTTAACTTTACGCACTTTTCTCTACCAGCCCTACCTCTTCCATTTTCAACGCTCACGTTTTGAAAATTTTCTTTCTCATCCGTCACACTTCCCGAAAAATCATTTTTCAGATGACTTGCTTTATAATAACTACCATTGCCAACATCTTTGTTTAAATTCGACCTAAGATTTTTCCTACCGCTTCCGCTTTTCTCGCTTTCGCTCCGAAAATTTTCACTATCACTTACACCACTAACCTTTCGTCTAACGCTTTCACGTTCAACTTCTTCAGCATCGCATAAACTTTGCCCATTCGCTATTTGCTCTTTTAAGCCAACACTACCACCTAGTAACTTCACACTTCCGTCACTATTTTTCTCGCTTTCGCTTTTTTGTACGCCAATTTTACCGCTACCGCTCATTTTACTTACTCTAAAATTACTCTTGCTTTTATTTTTCTCCGCCCCACATAGGTCATTCAAAATAGAGCCGTTTTCTTCGGATTTACCTTTTGTTTTGTCAGACATAACACCCCTTAAACCGCAACTTACGTCACGCATAGTACTGCCAATTTTATCACAAAATGTGATAATTTTACAAGCGTTCTCGCCAGCCTTCAAAATATTGTATGGAAGATTTTCTATCGGCTCGCTTTTGTACTCAAAAAGCAAATCACTTTCATCCGCCCCCGCCGACAACTTAGTTCTATCAAGTTTCGCCCCAAGTTTTTCGTTTAAATTTTTCATAAAAACTCCTTAAAAATTATTTCGTTTTGAAGATACCTTTAATTAAATTTGTTTGCACAAAATTGTGTCACGATGTCCCTAAAATGACACCGCCAAAAGCCCGAATAACAAAGGGATACAGCATAAATTTCACAAATTTTTCAATTATCCCAACACATAGGACTTTTGCCACCAATTCAGCAAAAAAATCAATCAAAAATATTAAAAACAATAGTTAAACCCTAAATAAATGCCACATTGTTATACTTTCATAACAAAACACAACTAAACCTAACAATCTGTTTACCAAAACTTTCAGTTTTTCTAGCCACCGTAAATTGCTTTTCGAGCCACAACCAAAACGCCCATCTAGCCACCACCAACCGCTTATTTAGCCAACACTAACCGCTTATAGTTACTTTAAAATCAATCTAAACCGCCTTAAAAAACGTCCACAACCGCCCGCAATCACATAATCTTTTGTAATTGTCTACAATTTTACAATCGTCTTCAATCTCTCGCAGTTTTTTTCAAACTCTCAAAACTTCTCTTTCACACAATTCTTCCAATAACTTTCATAACTCAAAATCTTTTTCGTCACTTGCAACAACATAAATTACTCTTAGCCACCTTGAATTACTTAATGATTTTCATTGAACAACTTAATGATTTTAATAATTTTTTACAACTCAAAATCTATCTGCAATGCCTTTAATTTCCAGTATTTATTCAATAACTTTCAGACACTAAAAAATCACTTGCGTTATGTCCAATTTCTAAGCAATTTACAATCTGACATTACATAAACTTCCGCCCCAAATAAAAACCACATAATGTTTTTATTTTAAGCCATTAAGCCCGCCCACTGGGTTTAAAAGTAGACGAATTATTTTTCCCACTTTATGGCAAAAATGTATGACGGTGCACCAAATCATATATCTTTGCCATACCTTCATAATACAACTACACTTGTCCCAAATTCACCCCACAAAGATGAAATCGAAATTCGAAAACCCGCACCAAAAACTCTAAACGGCAAACCCGCACCAAACCGACCTATAAAAAAATAACAACCCCAAAACCCGCACCAAACTAAACAAAAACTCATACTCCAACCACCAAACTCCACACCCCACAAAAAAACAAACGATTCAAAGCCCAAAATCTTAAATATTTTTTCTCTCCGCTCCTACAAAAAACAATTCCCAAAATCTCAAATATTTTTTCTCACTGCCCCCACAAAACAACCAAACCAAAAACGCAAATTTTCCCTACACACTCTCTAAAAAACAATTACTGCAAAAACTTAAAAACCATAACGATTCCCCACGCCCTAAAATTTCACTAATATTACCCTAAAAATTTTCAAAAAACCCGACAAATTGTTTGCTATTTCGACATAATATATATATAATATATATTAATAAGTGTCAAGGTGTCAAAAGTTGGGCTTTAAACCCCAGTCAAACCCTTTAATAATCACAATTTTAAGGGTTCACTGCTAAACACATTTCACTTAAAAACAAAACCCCAAATTGTTATATTTTTATAATAAAATTTGGGTTAAAAAACTAAAAATTACAAATGCTAAAAGGGAGAAACTTATGGCAAACGAAAGAAGTAGAAAAAACATTTTTAGTAAACTAATTAAAGTACTGCAAAATGGCACCAAAACACTAGCCATTATATTTGCAGTATTTTTTAGTGCTGTAACAATGGCAGGTTGTAGTGTAGAAGACATTCAAAAGCTCTTCGGTTCGGGTTCTGCCCCATCAACCGATGCACTCGGCAGAATAATGCTCCGCCCCGTTACAATCAAGCATCTAGCGTATGAATATATTAAAAACGCCAACGGCGAACTCGTACCAGTAACCAATGAGAATACTGGTAGTTTAGTGTTTACCGATAACCCTTATATTCACACAAGCATAGATGGTTCCGCATCAAATTTCAGTTGGTCAAATTACCAAATAGTTGTAGATGGCGAAAGCGTATATTTTGAGCCACGTTTTAAGGATAACCTTCAAACTATTGGTGACTTAGTAGCCCCAGCCGAAGTCTTTTCAAGATTTGGTATTACGGGTTCTACTCTAATTTACTCCAACAATATGCGTGGAGCAGATAGTCTACTTAATACTTTCTATTCTACCACAGCCGATTATGACTTCAACCTTTTAAGCGTAAATAAAGAAACGGGCGAAATCACCCGCACCAGTGCAGATAAGTCATACATAAAACTAGAGTATCGTCTAATTGTAAAAAATGTCCGCACTGGCATCGAAGCATACTATAATGAAGAAACTCTTTCGTATAATCTAAATGAAGATATGGCAAATTACGCCAACGCAATTGAATTTAGAATTGTGTTTAACCCACGTCTAGAAAACGGCACCGAAACTCGTTCTATTAAGGTTCGTCGTATAGTTCAAAATGGTTCTAACCTATATGGAAATAGTAATTTAAGTAATACATTATTGTATGAAGCAAGTAAACTTACTTTTAGCGTTGAAAGTTCTAATAGTTCGGAAGTTGGTTTTGCAGAACTTTCTACCGACCAAATCACTCTAGAAGGTGGCGAAGTTGCCGATAAATACTACTTCTTCTCAAAAACTGAAACCTATAGTTCAGAAAATAAAGCAAATTACACAACTTCGCTTACTGGTTACTTCCCAATAGGCAAGCAAGTTTGTGTTATGCGTACCTATCCTGGTACATTAAACAAAGGTACTACCGCTTCCGCCACCGCTACAAATAGTGCAAACTACGCACTTCAAAGTTGGACGGTTAATAGTTATAAGGGCGAAGTTGATACCACCGTTCTAAACGCCAACGGCGAAAGTTCTAACTTTGCAGTATATACAGGCGTAATCCTAAATGGTAGCGAACTTCAAATTTTAAAGGAAAGTAACGCAACCAACCATAATAACAATTTATACGGCACAAACTGCTTAGTTTCAGACGCTCATTCGGGCGCTTCTGTTGTTCGCCAAATGAACCAAAATGCCGACCACTCTACTGGCGGACTTCTATACACTGGTTCTACTATTTCAAATTCTACTCGCCCAGCAGTTGGCGAAAAATATATGATAGGTGGCACGTCTTCTACAATAGGTTCGGGCACTGGCAATGATAGACTATATTTTGAAACCATCAATGCCCAAGATAAAACATCTACCATCACCGTTGTATCTAATAAAGAAAACCACGGCAATGTATTTAAAGCAAACTATGCAAAAATTAAAAACTTCATAATTAAGGGTACCGCATTCGACGCCGATAACGGTCTATCTAAACTTGGCGACTTAACTTTAAACGTCTACACCCGTATTTATGAAAATAGAGATTGGAGAATAGAAGCAAAAACGGGTTCTATCACCAGCCCAAGTATGGTAAAAACCGACCCAACTACTGGTGAATTTACAATAACTGGTTTAAGTTTAACCGACTTTATACTAAGCAATTCCACTGCCCTATCTGGCAACTCTTACCATATGTATTCAGCAAGTTACTCAAAACTAAGTTACGCTGGAGATATTAGGGGTCTAGCCCTTGCAAATGAAAACGCCACAACGGGTAAAACCTTTGGAGATAAAACGGCGGTAAACATAATTGCAACCACCAAAGACCAAAATTCAAATCTAAATATCCAATTAGTAGTAAAGGATAAAAACGGCAACTTCGTAAACATCCAAGACGCAAATATAGACATTAGTTACGAACTTATTAGTTCTATTAGTTCGGATCCCGATGCCGATGGTTACGTCACAACCGATGTATTACTTTCAACCCTTCTTCCATCCGATAGTACCTTAACCGGATACAACATCCAAACATACAACAATAATGACGTTTATTTAATGTACTTTGACCCAATTAGCGGAAAGTCTTATAAACTAAACGCTATCAAAAAACTTACTGGGGCATCTACCGACAATAGTTACACCTACACACTAACCGAAACCAACGTAAACGCAGATGAAGTTTTGGTTGGCACATCTTCCGACTTCACCCTAACCGAAAGCGAAGCCGTAGATTATTTAGGTTTAGCCCTAAAAACTCCAACTAATCCATCCGCACTTGTAGGAAGTGTCAATTACTCATTCGTGCCATACATTCAATTTAATTCTACCGCTGATGCCATTAAGGTATTTAACCAATTATTCGCTTATATGTATTTAGAAAATGGCGAAGAAAAATATTCATCTAGCCAAGTTGCAACTCTTTCAGGTAACCGCATTTATCTAGATATTCGCCGTATTACATCCATTCAATTAAAGAACGCCGAATACCAAACGGGAAGTTCTAGCACAGTTGCTACCGCAAATAAATTTGAATACAAGTTACTTACTGGTGATAATAGAGGCGAAACCATTGACCTATCTAACGTTTCAGTTGAAGGCGTAAATGCATCTGACCTACTTCCACTACTTCGCCTTCAAGCATACTACACGCTCACACTTAGTGGCTCAAACTTCACCGTTCGTGACGGGTTAAACTCAAACGACTACACTATTTCCTACGTTTACCCTACTGAAAACTTTAAGGTATTTGATGAAGATATGAACCAAATGGTTTATTCTTTAACCGCTCTTTCAACCCTTAAATTAGATGCCGAAACCGCAAAAACTACATTACTTTCACTAAATGCAGACGGCACTGGATTAAAGATTAACGAGTTTAATATTTTAAACAATACAAACCTTAGCGTAGTTTACCAAGTTGTTGCTCCAGATAGTAAGGAAACAAATACCGAAGTTACTACCAGCACCAAAATTATTAAGGTCGCAGATAACGATAATTACCTAGCATTTACCGGCTTTAAAGTAGTTGGTTCAAGCGGTAACTTCACAGTTCAAAAAGCAACCGAAAATGGTGCTTCGGGCATTTTAAATATTAGCGGACGCAGTGAAAACATACTTGCCGAAAATGGTCAACTTTTATACATCACTTCGGCTACAAACCCAACAGACTCACTTCCTTACGCAAGCGGAAAATATGTAACCGAAAGCCAAATGACAGTATTCCAACAACAAGTTGCAAAACTATTTATATCTAACCTAAAGTTAATAAATAAAGACGACGTTCAAAAATACACAATCATTACTATTTCGTCTAACGACCCTAATAAAAATGGTCTAATAGATTTAATCGGTTCTACCAAGGTCGAAAATACCATCACTTCAGAAAAAGATATAGTAGCACGTGCAATTAGTTACTATTATAACCCACTTCGTAACGACTTTATTATAGAAGCGTACGGAGATTCAGCCATTACTCCAATTTATCTAATGGCTACCATTGAAAGTTTAGGCGCTGACCAAACCACTTACACATTTAAAGATATTACCAAGTCAGTTACAAAGCAAAATGGCGAAATCACCTACACCGCTCACGAAGAGTTCGGTTTAGGCAAAACCAGTTACTTCATCCGTAAAACTGCCGAAGGTCTATTTGCATACGATTCTACGGGCGTAAAGGTAGAGAATGCTACCCTAACCAATCAAGGTTTAGTTGTTGCTGGTACCACTTACCCAGTAAAATCTACATCTACAAATAGTTACGTCTACACCACTAATTATTTTGGTAAACTAGACGGCTCAGCCCTAATTAGTGACTCAACTAATTTCGCAAACGCAACTCTCCTAGGCTCAAATATGATTGCAGTCAGATTAGATTCGGGCAAATACCTAACCTACGCTCCAAGTTTAATGAACTTATCTAACCAAACACTAGTAAGCACAAATTACTTTACTGCAAATGGTTACTTCCTTACAAAACTCGGCACCGACGCAAACGACGCCCAAACAACTTACTACTATTATAAGGATGAATTTAATACATATAAATTAGTAGTAGAAAACCGCACAGTTGTAGCATCTAGCAAAACAAGTTACAGCACCAAGGTTACAAACTACTTCATAGTAGGTAGCGTAAATTCTAACCTAAGTGAATTACTAACCGCCGATATTACTATTCCTGATAGTTACACAAAACTCGGCATAAATTCCGAAGGTACCATAATGGTAACCTACACAAAATCGGCAAGCCAAAGTAATTTAGTTACCGCAAGCCACACAAATGCAAACCTTGCAAGACTAGAACCTGCAGAAGACGAAAATATCGACACCATCCAAAAGTTCAACAATTTTGCAAACGAAAGCACTAAGGTCGATACCATAAACTCAAAACCACTAGAATTTAATACCTTCTATAACTTGTCTGGCGTACGTTCTTGGGTACTAGGCTCTAACGCTTCAAGCGGTAACTTAACAAGCACTCTAAATGTATTTGGTAGTTACAATGTTAGTTCAAAAGCATATGATTATATCTATCAATCTACAAATAATTTAACGGGCGAAACTAGATACCAACTTCAATCAACTATTGCTTCTTCAACCGAAGTTATTAAAAGCGTAGAAAACGCAACCGAATTGTTCGCAGATACCACCAGCAAGGTTGCAACCGTTTACTACAATTCTTGCCCAGTACTCGTATACGCTAAGTACAATAACACTACTGGTAAATTCGATGTAACCACATTCATTTTGGTTTACACTGCCGAAAGTTATTATAATGAAACTACTTCTAGTACATCAATTTGCACAACCGATTACGCCTTTACAGTATCAAGTTCAATAGACCGTACAAAGTCTAATAGTTTCAATATTACAACCACCGATAGTTTAGTAAGTTACGACCCACTAGTAGGTTCTAGTTCAAAAATTACAGCGGTCGAACATAAAGTTAGTTACACTTACCCAATCACACTTACAAGCACTAATTCTGGACTAGTTCCAGTAACCGAAATTAATATTGGCGCTAATATATTCAGTTTGGTTAACGGCTCATATACAAACGGCACCGAAAACTTAAATTTACCACTTCTATATAGCACAACCCAAAGACTAGAACTAAAAAATAGTTCATCTCCAGTTGTTTTCGTAGAAGACGCCGAAAATTACACCTTAACCTACCAAACGGGTGGCACATACATTAAGTTCAATTCAGTTAGCGAAATGGAAGCCAGCGTATTTACATCTTCTCAATCAAATTACTCAAACTTCGCTACTTCAAAAACAAATATATTCACCTTCCGTACTGCAGATAGTAGCATAAATGCAATAAAACTAAAAAATAGCGAAAGTTATTTATTCTACAATTGTTCAAATGCAAAAACTTCTACTTACACCGTTAAATTGTACACTTCAGCTGACGCCGAAGACGAAAGTTTTACAACCACTCTTCCAACTGACTCCGATAGTTTATATATCAAAAATTCAGACGGCGAAATGGTAATTAAGGACATCAAGTTCACAAGCGTTTCAACCGATAGTTCTACTTCAATTATTGCAAAGGCTTACCCATCCGATTTAAAATCTAGTGCAGTTACAATTAGATTCAGTTTTGATGATACCGCATATAACGAAACTTTCTACAAGTCACTAAATCTAGAAAATGAAATAACTGGTGTTCGTCAAGCAAATGGTAAACAATTAAAGCAATTTGAAGTAACTGACGAAACCCATACCGATGAATACGGCACAAATATCAATCTTCCAGCGGGTAGTTACTTCATATTCAATACATCCGTCGAAGTCGAAAGAAACAACTTATCTGTAACTGACGGCATAAGACTTCTAAACGAATACCTATCTTTAACTGGCACCAAGTTCTATTATGAAATCATCTTAAATGAAAACTTAGTTCCAGTAGGCTTTAGATATGTTTCCGAAGTTTACACCGTTACCGAAGGGAGTCAGGTTAGTCTAGACTTTAATGAAAATGGTTCGGTAAAACTAAAGTACGATTACGCTTACCTTACCGAAACCACTTCAAAAAATGGTCATACATTGTCTTATGTTACAAAAGATAGTTTGGGCGACACAAGGATTGAAACCAGCCGAAATATATACTTACATTACGACCTTGAAACGGTAAGATTTAACTCACTTCAAGGTGCAAGTATAGTAACATCTACTTATACCTTCCTAACTTCAGTTATTGGCGAACATACACTAGATGAAGATATATTACACTTCGGTCAAATTAGTAATTTTGACGCACTAAAGTTTAATTACACTGGGCTAACTTCTAATATTAGTTACCTAACTTTTGAAGAAATTTTAACCATAACCCAAGTAAACGCAAAAGCATCTATCATCCGTGGTGATTTGCTTTCAGCATTCGGCAGAGCAATCAACCAAATTATTGAACAAAATGCCGATTACCTAAACCGACTACCAATCAATTCTACCATTAGTTACTTGTATCAATATTACAAACTAATGGGTGCAAAAATTGACCCATCATTCTACTATTACTTCAAGTCTATCGATGTAACCGCTGGCGTTGGTGCATACATCACTCAAGAGCAAGTAAACACCAATGACACTACATACGAAGCCGTTTACTACTTTACAAAAGACGGCGAACTTGTAGAATACACCGACCAAGTATATTCCGAATACGATAAGTCTTCTGCACGTATTGTAAACACACTAAAAGCAATCAATAGTGATGGCTCAACTACAACCTACTTTGTTGCAACCGACGTAAATGGTAACACCGCTCTATATACAAATTACGATAGTGCAAACGGAACCCTAAGCGGTAAGGTAGAAAACATAAATTTGGTACTTTCATCCGCTGGTAATATTTTCGGTGCTGAAAACGCAGTTATCAAAACCGAAGATGGCTACACCGAAATTGAATATTACACCTACTTTATCACAAGTGGCGAAAATAACGGTCAAGCAGTTTATGTAACTAAAAATGAAGACGGCTCTATTGAAAATGTTTATACCAGCCTATCCGAACTAGTTTACAAAAAGGCAATTACAAGTGGTAACGCCACCACCTACACATATAGGGGTGCAACCTTATTAGACGGAACATATTACGATAGTTCTTCTATTGTGGTAGACTATTACGAATATTCAACCGATGGTGGTAAAACATACAATAAAGCATACTTCGATAAACAAAATAACAAGTACTACTCATCCGTTTTAAGCTCATTCACACTAGATGCCGATGTAACAATATTAAAGGATACATTAAGTAACTTCTACTATTTATTTAATAATCTTTATTATAAAGCATCAAAAAACATCTTCATTTCAAAAGACGCCCAAGTAAGTATAGGAAAATATAAAGTCAACGCCGAAGACGTAAATTCTCGAATTTTCTATAAAATTAACGGAAAATACGCATTATCTAACCTAAATACCGACCTTCAATCTGAAATCCTTGAACTTCTCGAAGAAAACACAGAAATCTCTAATAATCTTGAAGATATCCTAACTTCTGATATGATTACCGAAATTTTCTCCGAAACATATAACATTATAGGAAATAACGCATTTGTCGATAATTTAGACGAATTAAATGTAACAGACGCTAATTTATTTGAAAATTGTACAAATATCTATGAATTTACCGCAGAGTACGCTAAAGATTACTCCGAAGCCGATTTTGTAGCACAAATTACTGCAAATGCTGGCACAAGCGTTGCCCCAACCGATGCTCAAATTGTTACAACTACAAGTTACAAAATAGATATTTTCCAAGATAAAGACGGAAATTTCTACACAAATAGAACAGTTACCGATATTACCTATATGCCAACCCCAAATACTACTCAGTCACTAGTTCAAATAAATGGTTTCTATTATATAAAGAATAACCGCACTTACTACTCAGTAGTTCCAACCGAAGCGGGCGAAACAATGGTAGTATTCAATAATAACTTATACAGAACTTCGGGTAAATTCATTCAAGCAACCATCAAAAACACCAACCTTTCTACTATTTCGCTAGTTGCAAATAAGGGTGCAAAACTATTATTCAAAACGGATGCAATTTACCAAAGTGCAAGATATAATGGCAAAACCTTTATAGCAGGTAGCGGTACAACCCGTGTTAATGATAATTACTTCTACCCAGTTGTAATTACCGATGGCGAAACCAACAAGACCTACTTTATAAATTACAACTTGCGTTATGCAAATAATACTGTAGATATTACCTTTGATAGCGGACTAAATTATTACCCACTTTCAAGTATAATAAGTGGCTCCAATGTTCAAATGAACCTTTATAATTCCGCTGGTACTCTAGTTCAAAACGCCCAAATAACACTAACCGAAGAACTTATAAATGAGTTCACCACACTTGGTACTTACACCGTTTACGATAACCAAGGCACAAGCCACACATACGACGTATTCACCGACGACCGCACAACTGCAATTCTTCGTAACATCCTAATCGTGTTTGAGTCCGATAAATTAACCACTGGTTTTAATGAAACCAACGAAAGTTTACCTTCAAACGGCAAGTTTACTTTAGACGGCATAACCTATGGCGAACTGAACGAAGTTTACGGGGATAACGGCAACTACTACAATTCAATATTAAATGTAACCGAGTTTAGTACAAACTTTTTGGCGTCTATTGGCTCTAACTACTCATTAAGTTACCGCTTTGTTGGAGAAAACACTCCATACACAAGTTTAAGTAATCTAATTTCAGAAATTGAGAAGTTAAACCGTACCAACCCAGAACTAACCCGCAAGCAATATGCAGTGCAACAAGTTTTGGTTCTAGATGATAACACAACTTACTATGCAACAGAAATTGCTGATAGCATACTTTCTACAAACTATGCAATAAAGGTAGATAGTTCCCGAGTTTTATATACCTACTCAACTAAGGTTTCCGTTCCACTAGTAGATGGCACCAACTGCAGAATAGATTATAGTTACTCAAATAAACTAGATGATAATTATTTATCAAAAGTTACCTTAACCGATACAACTTACCCTAATCTTTCCGATATTACATCTACTATTAAGTCTGGTAACGCAGAAATTAAAACCATTTACAATACCAAGTTGCTTTTTCCACTAACTTACTCTGAGACTCAGTCTATCCTTCCAGTACTAAGTGGCAAAGATAATACTCTACTTGGTAGTATCTCCGATAGCGTCGTTTATGATAATTCGGGTACCGCTCATACAACAGTAGGGCTTGTCGTTCGTTACACATTCACCGACCCAATCACGGGTACAAATTATGCAAATATTGAAAAACTAGAAAACGAACCTATACAATTAGATAGATTATTCAAGTTTAATTCTTTAGGTCAACTCGTAGAACTAGATGATACCGACATTTTCTTAAGCTTCAATGCAACCTACCGCTTCGCTTCAAAGTATAGTGGTAAATATAACTACATCTCATCAAACGGCAACTACTACTATTACACCGAAATTAGTGGCATTAGCGGAGTAACTTCGGGTTACATCCTAAGTATGGGTAAAGTTCAAGAAGTAAAATCTGGCTCCGACATTTTGGTATACAACTACAATTCACTTGTAAAACAAATCTATGTAGACTCAACCACTGGTAAAACCTACCAGGCATACCAATATGTAAAGACCGCAGACGCACTTCTAAACGCAAACATCTCTACAAGCGTAACCTTTGAAAATATCTATTATGGTATAACTTCTGATAACACACGCATAAATCTAATTCAAAAGGCAGTATCTAGAGTTCATACCAAAAAGGCTTACATCCGTACCGCATACGCATACGGCACCAACCAAAAGATAGATATTTTGGGTAAAACCATAATGACTTCTACAAAGCCAATCATTTACCCAAGTTTCTTTGCAACTGCTGTAGATACCGATGTATCAAGTTTCATCACCGACTTCAATAATTACTACACCATAGATTACTCTACTGCAAAGTCAGCAAAATATGGTTTACCAGGCGTTACCGTTCTAAGCGGTGCACCTTATCCAAATACAGTTATCTCATTTAGCGTCCGCCATAAACTTGGCGATAACCAATTAATAAGATTAGGCTTAAAGATAGATAAAGTTTATTCAGTAGAACTTGGTGGCATAGTTACGGATATTAGAAATTCTAATCTTGCAACCCCAGACGCAACTTATGGTTTTAAAGATACCGAAACCAACGTAGACCAAAATAATTACCCAGACCAAATAGTTGCAGTTACCGACAAATCTTCTAACTCTCCACTATACTCAAGTTACCCATACAGTTTAGCAAATAGTACTTCATCTGCACCATATTACGTTCCAGCATCATTTGCAGGCGACCGTAAGATGATTACCAGTAGAGATATTACAAACATCCTAACCTACCCACTTGTAGATAATTCATTTGCAGGAAGTTTGGTAGACTCATCCGAAGTAGACCTAAACTTTATGTCAAACTTCATGTTCTATGATAACGGAATGCTTCTACTTTGTGATAAAACTCAAAATAGCAATAACTTCGGCAGTGGTATGAACGTTCATAGCAACGCCAGAAAGCAAGATAACTACCGCATAAATATAAACGGCAAGTATTACTACTATTCAATAGCAAGCGAAACCCCAGAAACCGATAGTTATATCACTTACAATAATCTAAAAAACAATAATTATGCATACTACTTACACTACTCAACCCCACTAGATAGTATCCCAAGTGGCGCAAATCCATTTGATTACACCAAGGTAAATTTGAGTACCGATAGCACTTCCGCATCATTCAAGTCATACTACTTTGAAAAGGTTAAACTAACCACCCCAAGCGGAAGCATTATAAAAACCGATAAAGATACTCCTTATTACGTTTATACAACATCGGTTGCCGACTTCTTCACTCCATACGCATTTAGCACCGAATGGATAGATAACTCAGCATCAACTGACGAATCTTCACTTCGCTACTTCTTACTAAATGAGTACTATGTCGGCACAAATGTAAACCGCTACACCACTCTTACAAAATCTCATTATAGATATAATGTATTAGATGATAAGTGGTACGAAATTGTATATAACTCAGCGTCATTCCCATGTTTAACTGCAAACTACAATAGTTGGAGCAGTTCGTACACCGAAATTACCAACGCTCCTACACTAGATATTCATACCTACACCACCGACGCATTCGGAAACATAACTTTAACCAGTGAATGCTCTACCGAAACCATATGCGGTGCGTTAGATGAATTAGATAGTAACGCAGTTACAAATTACGGAAACTTAGTTATAAGTGGTATCACAAGTGCATACCGCACTGGACTAGATTCTGTTAGTTCTTCGGCTTCAAATTACCAAGGCTTATATGCAGGCTTCCCATACTCAATCAAAAATGCAACCCTTGCAACCAATAGTTTCTTTACAATTGGCGAAGAACAAGTTATCCTTGTTACCAACCCAAATATTGTAATAAGTGACGGGCTTTCAAGCGTTGTATATAGATTTAAAGAATGGGGCGTGTACACAAGATACAACTCAGAAATACTTTATCGTGACCACGAAGCAAAAATAGACGGCACAAACACATCTACATTCACATTCAGTTCGGCTCTTGCAAAAAATTACATCTTCTTACCTATTTACGAAAGAGTTTACTCTCTAACACTTTCATCCGTTACAACGGACGGAGTTAAAGCAAATGGTGGCGTAATTACAACCTACTATAAAGATGGTGCTCGTGTAAATGCCGACTCTGAAACCATTGAAGATAATACATCGGATATCAACTTCATAGAGTACAACCCATCTGGCACAGTCATTCGTGAAGACGGCAGTGGCAAAACCGATTTAATTTACGACTACGAAAAGATGGACATTGAAAATTATGTATTCACTACCGAATACCAATATTTCAAAGATTTAAGTTTAACGAGTTCAGCTACCAGCAGTATAGAAAAGTACTTCGTAGATAGTTACACAAACGGAAAACTTTCTACCACTACAAATAGTACATCCGGCATTCCATATATGGTAGAAAGAGAAATCGGAAGCGAAAATCTAGAAATTGGCTTCACAAATAAATACAATGGTCTAAGCCAAACCGTTTACAACATCCCAGGCGTAAATTACGGCGTAGTTAAAATAGGAAAAGATAATTTATATAATTATTATTTGTATTCTCTTACTTCGTCAACTGGCGATCGTACACTATACAAAATTCACTATTCAAACGGCAGATACTTCTTTATGCTAGATAGCAATGGTAATTATGTAGACCTAGTAGGTAAAAATGTACTATACGATGTAAATAGTTCTTCTTCAACCGCAGGTTTAACTCGTAAATTTGCATCCGTTACCGATAGTTCATTCTACCTTAATACAAACGGCACAGTACCATTTGCTCTAAGGTATTATAGCGGTAACACCAAAGGTGACTTTGTAGCACCTACCATTACAAGCATATTTAATGGTGCAAATAATATCCAAGTTACTACATCTGCTTCTACCTTCGTTTATTACTTCAACCCAGTAGAATATATGTTTGACTCTGGTTTAAATAACGCAACTTACAATATGTCAAGTGCAAAACTAGACCGTGGAACTACAAACAATCTAAACGAAAAGTACTCAAATCTAAAACAACTAAATGTAAATTATGAAACTCTAATAAATCAAATTTACACAACTCGCAAGTCTACAAGCGTTTCAGATAGTTTCTACCCTGTAATTCTAAACAACATCTACTTTGATGTATATAAACTAGTAAACATAAACGGCAAACCCGTTATTCGAAAAACTGCAGACGGCGAAAAGTTCGCTCGAAAGATTACCAATAAAGCAACTTACGTTTCAGTTAAAAATGATGAAAGTAAGGTAAAAGACTACTACATTTCATCCGAAAGTTACTATAGCGGTACCGACGAAACCTATCTTACCCAATACTTCGACCGCCACACAACCATAAAACTTATGGCTACAAGCGATGAAGGTTACCGATTTGTTGGCTGGTACTTTGCAACATACAATATAGCAACTGGCGAATATGTAATCAAAAAGGATGAATTCGGTAAAGACGAAAAGATAACATCATCCGAGTACCGTGGCTACACCGATGAAATCAAACAAGTCGAGTACGATGAAAACACCGGCAAATATCTAATAATCACAGGTTACAATAGTTCAGGCAAAAAGCAATACTTACTAGACGCCAACGGCAACCCAGAATATTTACCAACCAGTCTAGAAAACCTATATACTGGAACCTACCTAACCTATATGATAAATGCTGATGGTTCATTCACCGACATCACATCAAATAGTTCGGGTTACTACTACTTAACCGACGGCACAAAAATAACCGACTTCACTGGCAAAAAGATTTACTCTACTATGGTTTACTATAACCGTTCACGTAACGTTTACTACTATGACTTCAATATGACAATGCGTGTTCCAACCGAACTATATAAATACATTGATATGGCAAGCACAAAGGCAAATAACTACTCTACTTACTCTCAAGCACAATTCAATTTGTCTACTAAGGAAAATGTATTTACATTCAATACAGCTTCCACCGCAACCGCAAACTTTGGTTTAGGTGAAAACACTTACACCGTTTACCGCTTACTTGTAAATAACGCACTAGATAACACATCTACTGCTCCATTTATTATAAATAGTAACGATGAAATTGTTATCCCTACACTATTTGGTAATTCTTCAAGTTATACCGCATCATTCAATACTTCTAAGTTTACCGAAACATCTTCGTTTACCTATAACGGAAACCTAACTCACGAAAATAACCCACTTCCAGTTATAGTTAAGTTCGCTAACCTTTCAAGTTCAATTCAAGTTTCGTTTGATACACTTCAAACGGATGAAGAATCTGGTTCAACCCAAATAGTTACAAAGTCAGTTACACTTCCACTTCTATCTTCAATTAATCTTGTGAATGTATCAACAACTTCTACTCCAAATTATTTGTTCTTAGAAGACGGCAAGTTCTACACTAGTTACACCTACACTTATAAAGGTCTAAATTCTACTGGTAACGTTGCAGATGTATTTACTCTAAAACTTACCGCAAATAAGCAAGGCTTAAAGGTAGATTTCTTCAAACCAAATACTTCAACTACAATTAGTACAGAAGAATTTGAGTCCGCTACCCAAAACCTAACGGGCGAAAAATATTTGGTAAATAAAACCGAAGCAATCTCAACCGATATAATTGACCGCACAGGTATAAAACTAGACCAAAACAATCAAACCAAATACCTAAATGGTTTAGGTAACACTCTAAGCACTACACTTTGCTACAAGGTTTCTACCCTTCAAGTAGAAATGGGCGAAAACGGCGGTTACTACTACACAATCACTCTTTACCGCAAAGCAGATAACCCATTCACCACAACAAATGCAGGTTACACTCTTCAAAAATCTAACCAAACAATTTCTACCATTACGGTATCAAATTCGTTTGGACTAAATAAGGTTTCCGAAGTTGCAACCGACGACGCTGGCAACACTCTTTCAAAAGAATATATCAATTTGCTAGACGGCGGAATTGGCAACTACATCACATTCAATCTAAATGAACCGGGAGTTTTAAGCGTCCGTGCATTAGATAAATTTGGTCAAGTTACCGATATAAAGACGTTGTATTACAATAAACAAACCGATTGCATTTATTACTTCACTTATACTCAAAGTGCCGAAGATAGTTCCGTTTACAATTTAACGCTAAAAGAACTTCCAACCGTCGATACATTCTCAAATTCTTCCACCGCTAAAGAAACTACTATTTATACCCTAACCGCAACTATAAATGGTGGAACTGAAAATGCATATATGCACCAAGGAAAACTTTATAGAGTTCGAGAAAGTGGACTATTTGAACTAGATAGTGCAGGCAACCTAATCATTAATGGCATAACACAAAACGTTTGTGTAATTGCAAAATTTGTCGAAAATTACAACACTTTGGTATTTACCGACGCTGGCAACAACGCTGGTATCCAAATTGAACAAATGGCTTATGTAAATTACGCAGATAACAAATCGGCTTCCGTTACAGACGGCGACCAAAACGTTCTTTCAAAAGATTACTTAACAAACATATTTGATTTTGGCTCAACCAAGGTAAGTTACTCAATTAATAACACCGTAAACTATGTAACTGTTCAGTTTACAAACTCTAACTCTGAGATTACTACCTATTACCAGTATTCTGTAGAAGGTATTGACGGGCTTTACTACACACTTTATTCAACCACCGACTTTAATACAAATAGTTCAGCAACCGTACAAAATACAGTGTTCTACTATCTAGACGGCAAAACGCTTGTTCAACTAACTCAAAATAGTACACTTAATACTTCAATGCTTTATATGGATACCCTAACTCAAGTTGCAAATTACGATACCATTCGTGACATTGCTCAAGAGTCCGAAACAATAGACGGAGTAGTTTATTACGCATATAACCTAAATTACATTAATACTCATGGCATTTTAGAAACCGTTAAAATCTACCTACCATTCCACGGTGCAGTTATTAAAAACGGAATAATTTACAATAATAATTCCGAAGTAAATAACTTCTACACCTTGAAAAAATTAGGTAACGGCTCTACTCAATCTACTTTGTACACAAGAAACGGCAAAATTTACTCGGGTGAAAGAGCAAGTTCATATACAAATCTTGTTTCACTTTCAGTTGTTCAAGATACTAGCCTTCCAAACTACACCACCGACCTTACTTCATACACTCAAAGTATGATTAAAAAGTACGGAACCTTAACAAATGGGGCTAACACCATTAACCCAATCAACTCAACCGACTTTGTAGTAAGTTTAGTAGATAACAATGGTATAAATGGTAACTCTATCCCAACGTCTTATGTAAATAAAGGTATTTATATAGATGCTGACACCACCCTACTAATTAAGGTAAAGGTAAATAGCAAGTACAAACTAAATGCGTCTTACTCAACCAACCCATACTACACTCTAAACGCAGTTATGTACCCAACCGATGAGTTTATTGATGCAAACGCATTAAATGAAGGTAGCGAAACCGATAAGTATTACGAAAACTTGTATTATTTATTTATGGTAACCTTCAACCGTGATATGCTAAATGAATACGCTCATTATATGAACCAAATCTCTCGTGGCATTAGTATGATGTTTGATACCACGTCAACTTCAAGCGACTCATTTAATTACTTACTTGGGCTCACTGAAAATGGCGTCACTTCGCTTACCGAACTATCTACCATAGCCCACGGCGAATTTATAGGTGATGATAACCAAATCTATTACACCTTCGTTCAGCCAACTAAGTACACCGAAACCACACTGAATGCAGGTCTTCATAAGTACTCAAGCACATCATCTACCTTCCTAACCGAGCGTACTTTTGGAGATAACACCATTTACACCGTGTACATTATGCGAAATGACTTTGCAGAAGATTCTCTAAATAGCGGATTTAACTTCACATCAATTAAGTCAGATGAAAACGCAAATTACACCCTAAGCGGTACTCCAATATTTACAGTAGTAGACCAAGGTGGAAGAACATTATCTTCCTTCCAAGAATACTTGCTCGATACTTACGGCTTCCAGTTTGAACCAGAAAAATATGTAACAGTTGATAGTGATTCAATTATTTACACTAAAGATATTTCAATTTCTTACAACAATACATTTACAATTTCTAAGTCCGACCTAGAAAAATACTTCCACTACAATAAGTTACTAAATGATTTCGCTTCAAATATCTTAAATGATATTAGCATTAGTGCTATAAAAGCCGAACTTGAACTATTACACCTAAATAACTTGTATTCAAAATACAATAACCCACTAGGGCAAACTCGTAAGGTTACTGACGCAAACTCATACACCTATAAAACGGATAATCAAACAGGTATCTTCTATTCATTTAAAGAAACCATAGATGAGTTTACTCGTAACCCTGACACTATGGATAAAAACCTAGTTATTAGTTATATTTCGTCCGCATTTAATCTAGTAACCGGGGCGTCACCTAGTCAAACAACACTCGTTGGAATGCTTCGCCATATAATTTCTAACGACCAAAAACTAGTTGATATGACTTCCCTAAAATCTAACTTACAACCAATACTAAGTTTAATTACCGATGAAGTCACCGAAGACGAAATAATCAATAACCTTTCTGGTTTCTCAATTATTAAAACTATTTATGCTCTAACCGATTATGTAGTTCTAAAAATGGCTCAAATATCTGCTAACGCATTTGGTAATATGGAATTAGTTTCAAAAGAAGTTTATGCATACGTTCCATATAAATATGTAGATAATGAAGTTGTTTATGTAAAAGATATTGATGTTTCAACTGCTCAAGACGCAACAAACTTAAATTTGGATGACTACATCAATGAAATTATCCAAAACGGAAAACTTCCAGAAAATACCTACTTCTATGGAGGGCCTCACGGCAAAACCGAAGAAACTCCTCGCCAAGTTTATACGCTCGACGAGTACTCATTCTTTAGTAACACCACAAGTAATTCCGAAAACACATTCTCAAAAATACTTCAACTTACTCAAAATCGTTGGATAGAACTTCAACGTGTAAACACCAAGTTCGCTGAAATTGCAAAAGTATTTGGAATAAATAAAGAAAGACTTGCGGATAGCACCAAGTTTACAAAAACTGACTTTAACCTACTTTATAACGGTCTAAGTTCAGCAACCAAACTTGCACTATTCAAAAATGTATACACTGGAAATTATTATAGTACTTCTTTAGCATACCAATACTTCACATACTTGCAGTCACTATACACAAACTACAAAAATGTTTATACTAATCTAAATAACACACTAAACAAAAACTTCAATACATCGGGTATGTTAAACATCCTAAGATTTAGTTCATTCTTAGTTTATACCCTTGATGTAAATCACACTATTGTAAATTATGACGACGGGCAAGATTTGTACGAACAATTAAGTTCTTACATTACAAATTCGGATGGCGAAAGTTCGTCAATCACAAAAATTGAAGAATTCTTCGCAGGTGTTGGTCAAAACGATATTACAGTTCTTGGTATCAACCCAACCATCGATTACGATAAGTTATATGATTACTTCCGCTTGTTCGGTGCAAATACCGACAACTTAGGTACCGGCGAATATACTTCTATTACTCCAGAAGCATATAGTGAGTACTTAAAACTTATGAAATTGTACCCATACAACTTCCAAGATTTAGGTTACTTCAATACCGCCGAAAACCAAAAGGCGTACAACTCAAACGGTCAGTACAAACAATTTATAATTAGTGCAGATACCGAACTTACCTTCCGTGCAAAACTTCTACAAAATATTGGAAACCATAACTTAAATGTGTCCGCTCCAAATACTCACTACACTACAGTTACATTAAGTGATGGCAACACCTACAATATTAGATTTGCAGGCTGGTATTACGCAAATAAGTCTAATATAGACGATGTTGCAAAGACCTTTGAAAATATGACTCAAATAGGCGACTCAGAGTACTCTCCAATACTTGCTATGCAAAATAACTCAACTCTGCTCGCAGTTTACCGCACCTTTGAATGGTGGTCAATTAGTTATGACCCTAACGTTACACAAGTAAATTTAGGTATCACAACCGATTGCTTCGGTGCTCCACTTACCAAAACCACAAACGCCGATGGTACAATCACTATTGGTGGATACCTAGATACCGGCACCGATGTAGATATTACAATCACTCCGCTATCCGGCAAAGCTTACCAAAATGTAGTTGCGGGTTACCTAAGTGACATTCAGTACTACTTGCCAGAACTTTTAACGGGTGTTGCTTCAACCGAAGAAAATTCTAAACTATTTACAACGGTTGGCACCACAGTTCAAAATTCTTCAAGTTCTATTACAAATGTTATTTCATCAAGAACAATCCGTACTAAGGTTCATTACACTGGCACATCTTCAAATATGATTTCAGCATACGACGAGATGAACGAAAACCCAAATAACCATACCTTTAAACTAAATGAATCTGGTGACACCGTAAACTTTACAGAGTACGTAAAACGTAGCACCGCTAAGGGTACACTAAACGACTTAACTATCCTAACCGAAGACGCTCAATTAGTTGTATTCAAAGTAGTCAACACAAAAACAACTTATGTAGATGAAGAAACGGGCGAAACCGCCGTAGGCGACCGCTTTACCTACACCCTAGAATATTCAGTAAATGGCGAAACCAAACACGCTAAGCTAAATAAGTTCTACGATTTCGTTACCGAAAAAGGCTTCATCGCAACCGACGAATTCGGACAACCTTTACAAATTAATAAATCATTTGATTATAGCACAAATAACTTAAGTTCAGCTAGTATCATCTATATCTTTGGTTACTTCAAAGCCGGGAACTCTGTTTCAATCACTGCAACCAGCGTAGCAACCGAAGAAGATACTCCTGGTGGCGACCTAGAATTCCTAGACGGCTGGTATCTAAATGGTAACTTCAATAAAACCATTCAAGACGCTTCTGGCAAAGCCACAATAAATCTATTAGATGGTCAAACCGCTCACGTTGCAAACGCAACTTACGATAACGGAGCAAATTCACTTCAAGTTAATGTTACTATAGTAAACGGCGATTACGACTATAATGGTAAAGACCTAAAAACAACCAACTTTAGTGATCTTTACACTGGCAATAATTACAACGCTTTAGGTTCTCTAGTAGATGAACTTACAACCGCTATTACCGAGCAGTCTAATGGTATTGCTCTAAACTACGGGTCTTTGGGACAGAGAATTTACAAGGGTCAACCAGTATCCGATACTGGTAACTCAATCTTGCTTGCAAGACAAGATAAAATCTCCGCCGAAAAACTTCAATCAATGAAAGAAAACGGTCTAAGCATTATAAATTACGACTTTACAAAGGACGGCTTTGGAATTGTAAATAGCGAAACTGGCGAGTTTAGTTCTCTAAACTTCAATCTAAACGCCACATTTACATTATCCACCCCACTTTATGTAATTAGTAATGTTCTAAATGATGACGGCACCTATTCTCATAACATATTTAAGTTTATTGGTTGGTACTTAACAAACGACAACGTTGGAACCGTTAAGGTTACAAGCAACAATGTTTACGAAAGTAACACCAACCTAGATGGTCGTCTTGATGCAGTTTATGAACTTCTAACTAGCATCGAACTTTCAAGCGTTTATGAGTATACCAATAAGTCTACCGACGCTGAAACGGGTGAAACCATTTACACCCCAGTTCTAGACCTAGAAAATACCAAAAAGTTAAATGGCTCTACAATATTTACAACATCTAACGCTTCTACTGGCGAGATTGTAAATAAAGAAACCGAAATAGTTTCAAGTAGATACGATTATGCATATAACCGTTTACCTTTAGGCAGTGACTTCATTCTAGTTGGTAACACAACTACAGGTTACGCTATCCACGGGTATCTAGTAACCTACCTAACCGAATACGTTACCGACGCTGAAACAGGTGCAACCGCATTCCGTACCGCAACCAAAACAATTTACACTTACCCTAGCGGTTCAACCGAAGCAATTAAGGTTCGCCAAGTTATGTTAAAAGACGGCACAATTCAAACCACCCTAACTTATATGAATGAAGCGGGCGACGCGATAGTCAATAGTTTTGAAAATGTTCAAAGCATTAAAGCACTATTTACTTCAAGACCTACTATAAACTTAACTTACTCATTGTACTCAAGAGAATTCTATAACGAAGTTGAGTTTGCTGGCAGTGTAGACATCAACTCACTAAAGAAAAATAACAACGGCGAAGCCAATGTTAAAAATGAGAGTTACAATCTACTATCCGCTACTTACACCGTTTCAAATGAACGCACTCTAAAGTACTCAGGGTACGCTCAGTACACTCTTTCAAACGGCAACGCTCCATACACTACAATAGTTTCAACCGATAAGTTAGATAAAGTTATTACAGTTTCATCTCCACTACTTCTAGTATCTGACACCGACCCAACTACCCTAAGAGTTAACGCAAACACAAGGTTTGTAGGTTGGTACATCAATAATGAACTTGTAAGTGTATACGGCACCGACCAAATGATTATTACAATCAAGGATAATTACATTTTAGTTCAAGCGAAGACCGAATTAGATGAACTCAGAGAGTTTGCTGACGGCTCAACCGCTATGAAGATATTTACAAAAACCGAAGACATCAATGTAGAAATGCGTTTTTCTAATAACGATAGCACTTCAATAGAACCTACCGTTAAAGAAGGCACAGGCGGATTTAAAGTTATCCAAGTAATTGATGCCGATTTGGAAAATATTATCAATAGCGTAAATCAAGCCCCAGACGGATACAATATTACAAGTGAAGACGACTTCACCGAACAAATTTCGTCTACCGACGAGGAAACGAGCGAAACTACAACCACCGAAGTAAAACGCTTAGGCTTAATAAATTATCTATTAACACATTACGGCAAGTTTAATACAAACTTAAGCACAACCTTCAACGGCACATCATCTTCTACTCCACTAACCTACTTCACAACAACAGGTGCAACTGGTCTAGAGTCCGATTTAACCGCATCTACTCAAAAAGAATACTACATAGAAGGTATCTACATTGCCGAGTATGTTACAGATGAGTTTACGGGCGAACTAAAACTTCAACTAACTAGAGTTACTGATACATCTACTTCAACCAAAACTACTATGAGCACTACAGTTAGTCATATTAACCCTTCAAACTACTACATTTCATACCGCTCAAGAGACCTATCTACCACAACTTCAGACTTTGCAGTAATTACAACTATGGACGGCGAAGTTTCAGACGTTTCAGCACTAATTGGCAGTACGGTGTCTGTAACCGTTAATGGTTCTAACCCACTAGACTTCTATGCGTCACTAGATTACACCACTCTAACTACTACCGAAAACGGCTTCTACTACACATTAGGTGGCAGAAACCTTCAACTTGGTAACAACTTAGAAGTTGGTCAAGCAATCTTCCACAACGCATCAAAAACAAACGACGTTACATTCAGTTTAAATGAATTTAGCGAAAACTTCTTAGGTTACTTCGTAAATGGCACACTTCAAGGCACTAACCCAACTTCAACAATCAAAATCAATGATGGAGATATTGTAGAAGCAAGGTTCTACTCAAATATCCGCCACTTCAACCTAACCGCAGTTGTAGATAACGTAGCAAATGAACTTACCCCACTAGATATCGCAACCGACCAAACGGGCGGTGGCAAAAAACTAGTAGCAACCGTTAATAATGGATATAGTTCAACTGGCTTTATAAATGTGTTTGCAAGTTCGGGCATAATTGGTACAGGTAGCAAAATTACTAACATTGAAGCATACGGCAAAGGAAACATTGTCCTATACGCTCCAAGAGAAGTAACAGTTACTAAAGACACAGAAACCACCGACCCAGACGATACATATTACCTAAAAGGCTTCTATTATATAGATGCAAAAACGGGTAAACTTGTAGAACTAACACAAATCAACCTAGAAGAACGTCCATCTAACGAATGCGAAGTTTCAATTCAAAGTATCAAGTCTACCGAAATTTACGCAGTATACGGCAAAACTTCCGAAATTACGGTAAGCGTCCAAACGGACGGCGTAGATAACGTAATGCCATCTGGCTTTAGCAATATGTCCCACTCTATTGGTACATACTCAGTTATCCAAAAGGCTTACACATTCAGTATGTCAATCAATCGTGAAAATTCTTACACGCTTTATATTGAACATACTTATACAGAAACCGACCCAATTACTGGCGAAACCGTAACCGTTACCGACTTACATACCCCAACTGGCACAATCACTACACGTAAAATCGGTGACACCGAAACCGTAACCGAAACCAAGTTAGGACTAGTTGAATCAAGAGTAACTGGTAGCGACTTTACCTACTCAACGTCACTTCAAATTGTGGAAGGCAATAACACAATTAAGTACATCTTAACTAACGCTAACGCCTTACAAATAAATGTTTACTACGGATACTTTGATACAATCACAACTTCTTCTATTCTAACAAGCATTATAGGTACAACCGTTCTAGAAGCAACCGACACAGTCACAATTCACGACCTATCTAGCACCGATACTACACTAAAGTTTGTAGGTTGGTATATGATAGACCCAGAAACCGCTGAACAAAAACTTGTAGCGTACGATAATAAGTTAACCATTTCAGCGTCAACATTCAGTGAAGGCTTAAAACTTGTTAAAAAGTATGATGATGTCGGCAATAACAATTTAATTCCTAGCGAATCAAAAATTTATGCTAACATTACGGATGAACTTGGTAGTTCTGAAATTATAGAAGATGAAGACAAACTCATCGGACTTACTCTAAATTTATCCGACGACGGAACGGAATGTATGCTAGATGCAAGCGAATTCTTAAGACTTGCTCAAAATAACGGCTTAGCATTTACAGGATTCTATAAAAATGGATTACTTCTATCTACATTTAGTTCATTTAAGTACACTATCTCTAAGGGAATTTCCCAAGTAGTAGAAGCAAGATTTACCAAAAAGGCAATAGAATTCAGTGCAAGTTTGCAAGAAGGCGAAACATTAAGCTCCACATTCACTCCAAGTACAACCATCACCCCACTAATTAAAAATGAACTACAAGACATAGGCTTTGGATACTTGTATTCAATGCAAGACGCAATAGTAAGTGTTACCCTACCAAAGGGATACATCCTATCAACCGAATTTACTAAGATTTACGCAGACGGCGAAGAGTACACATCCGAAACTCACTCAATTAGTATTATTAATAATGAAAAGGGCTCAAGTTGTGCAACAATCATAGTTCCATACGAATTAGTAGAAGAACTAATAAAAGCAAATAAACAATTACTAGAAGTTAAAGTTGCATTTGAAAGTTACAAGTTTAGTCATACACCTATCGAAATTTCAGTAGGTGGAGCAGATAAAACTATGGACGAAAGTCTAATCTATTCAAATGAATACACATTCACTATAGATGAAGAAAACGACTTTACAATCTGGCAAGGTACAACCAAACAAAACTTCACTTTATCAATCACCCCAGAAGAAAAAGACGATACCGACTTCCGTTACAACGTTCACTACTTCTACTATAACCCACTAACTCAAACGCAAAATACTTTAACCGAAAATGCTAATAATTACGACTATCGTTCAATTCAAGGTAATACAACTATCACTAGCGAAAATGAATTTAATTCATTTACATTGGTTTCTGACTTCCCAACAGGTTCTGTTCTTTACTTCTTCACTCTAACCGAGTATGGTACCGAATCTCGTAACCACTCACACGGCGAGTTTATTAGAAGAACATACACCGAAACGGGTGCAGATGAAACCACATCTACAGTAGTTGAAAATATTAACCCACTATTCCACGAAACCGTAATAACACAGCATAACAATTTAACTGAAGAGTTTACTATCTACACTTCAACCAAACAAGTTGATAGCGAAAACTACGATAGTACACTTTACCACCATATCTACACTAGAATTAATACTAATCCAAAAGATGGTGACCCTCGTTACTTCACAACTGAACAAATGTCTGATATTACAGGCAACACATCTAACGACTTTTTAATGAAGTACTACAATACTGGCGACTACACAATCAGTATGTTTGAAGACGCAAACGAATTTATCGAAACTGGTAGATACTCTGATATCCATCCAGAAACCAACCCATCAAATTACCGCAATCGTACCGATGAAAATGTAAATATCATTTACAAAACACCGGGCGGTGCAACCTACTTTGATAAGGATGCCAAAAACGATAACTTCGGTTCTCTTGGTAAATACTACATCTACTCATCCGATAATTACATCATCACATCTGTAACCTTTGTTTCAATCAAGCAAAAGGTTGCAAATATGAATAAGCACGCTAGTCACAGCACTAGTACCGATAGTAGATATTGCTATTTATGTGAAAACCCATACGCAGATCACACAAATTTTACCAATAGCAATTCGTCATTCACATTCAGATTGCAAGACTTCGAAGCCGAAAACCAAAGTGCAAACGAAGTACTCGGTGGCGTACAACTAAACACTGCTACTGCAACCGATACATACCTTTGCTTTGACAACATCAATGATGACTATTATGTTTATGTTACACTAAAAGAAGTGTTCGCTATCGAAACTCAAATAATTGTAGATGGTAACAATCTATCAACCGAGCAAAATAACGAACAAACTTTAGTTAAGTTTGGAGAATCTAGTCACATAAAGACTGAAACCAACTACAAAGATAAAGACAAAAACGTAACCGAAACTCAATTTGCTGACGGCTTAGAATCTACCGTGTACGCATACAAAAAGGACTTCCAATATGACCAATCATTATCCGATGGTTATAACTGGTTAAGCCTAAATATTCAAAGCACACTAAATTCAGCATACACTCTAACAAATATCTCAATCAGTATCAAAAATAGACTTGTTCAATCATTCTACCTTGCAGACTACAATTCCCGTGAAGAATTACTTCAAGCGGTTTACGAATATAGTCAGGAGAACCCATTCGGTTCGAATACCGTAATTGCTCTAAACTACGCAAGTAAGGATGAAAACAATAAGATTGATTACGATAAGATAAATGTAAATGTACAAATTTCAAAAGAATTTGCTGGCATAAACCCAAGTACATCTACAATACAATCTATGCTTCTTACCGCTCTAGAAAATAATAACGCTAACCCAACCATAAACCCTCACTCAGTAGGTTCGGCTAAAAACTTAGTAGAACTTACCGCATACGATGTAGACGGCTTTAAGTTTGTCGGTTGGTACACAAATGATGATATATTATATTCATCTTCACTTGTAACCACCGTAAAAATTAGCGATATTGCAAACCTAAGAGCAGTGTATAAACCAAATGTAGTTCGAACCCTTGTAGACTTCACTTCAGCAACTCAAATTACTTACTATCCTATTACTGCCAAGGTTTCAGGAACAGACTTTACCGCATACAGTTCAAACTTCTTGATTAATCTAAAGAACAACCGCCCAACATTCAGTGATTACCAAGATAATTTGTCTCGTGATTACATTGTAAAGGACGGCAAAACATTTGGTAGTCTAACCTATGTTACAGACCCAACGCTAGCAGATGCATCCGACATTGAAAAAATCAATACAAGAGCGAAATACTTAGGCTTTGGTCAAATGATTATTTCTATCCCAGAAGTGCTAACTTCCGCAATGGTAACTGTAGACCTATCTAAACTAAATTACGACCAAGTAAAAAATACCAATATCGGTCTAAATGGTTCTATTGCATACCAAAATGGCGATACAATAACCGAAACCGAAACCGAGTCTACTGCTCAGTTTACCGAAAGTGCACCTTCTATTACATTCAATGTAAATAGAAACCGTCATACTTCGTTTGGTGTAAATTTTGCAAAACTATTCCGTACCGAAATTACAATAGTTGGTTCAACCGACAATATCCTAAATTACGGCGAAATAGTAGATGGCGTTCAAACCGAAGTAAAAGCACACTACCTAACAACATCAGGTAACGCTGGCTCAACAAAATTAAATTCACTAAACCCAGAAGATATGATTATCTCAGTTACAACCGAAGAAGGCGAACTTGTAACACTGTGGCTTACAATAGACGACCAAAAAATAGATAACTTCTATGGCTGGCACTACATCAACCGCTCAGTAACAGAACGTGAAAAAGATGCAGACCTCGATTTAAGTTTAATTAATAACATAAATTTAAGTTACATCAATGTAGACCTTCCAAGTATGGGAAGACTTCTATCTACCGAAACTTATAAAGAGTATGACTATATTGGTCAAGTTAAAATCTCTGACTTAGGTGTTATGGCAAATCTATATCAAGCAACCGATAACTCAGGTTTCATGTTTGAATATGTAGATGATGGTATTACTCGTTACGCTGAAATATTCAACAATTCATTGCACAAAACGAATAAATTGGTTCAAAATGCAAAAGTTCCTTACTTTATGCAAGATAACGAATTCTTTGTAGAAATAACCGACTTTATGCCAGACTCTACCGCATCCGCAAAATATAGTTTGTTACTACAAAAGTATAACGACGCTGACACAAATAATTACATCTACGAAGCAAACTTACCAATTAACGGCAGTATTGAAATTGTAGAATTTAGAAACTCAACCGAACTTCAAAATTCAAATATACCAGAGTACTTCAAAATTCTACTTTCAAATCTAATCAATATGCCACAAAAGTACGGCACTTACGACATCAAGTCATTAACCGAAAAGATTATTCAAGCCGAACGCAATGGCGGTTATCCAAACTTCCAATTCGGCGAAACAATAACCATTCAGGCTAATTACTCTCGTAAGGTAAACCGACTAACTTCTTCAAGCATTAGCATTCAGTCAATTGATAGTGAAAATATTAGCGAAACCGATATTCGAAACTTCATAACCCGAGTAGAAGAAAGTTTAACAACTGGTAAAGAATACTTTGATGTAGTTACTGACAACTTCACCGCCGATAGTTCAAAGTACACCTTCCGATATTCATCCGATAGTAATATAAGTGATTACACCTTCAAAGGTTCTAAAACTTTAGGTCAAATCAAGTCAAGCGTATACGAAGCGGTTCAAATTGGTTTAACCGCAATCTCTAACGGTACTACCCCACCAGAATCTACTTCTTCAGACGGCAAAACGGTATTCACCTACGGAAATTCCGAAAACCTAATGAAAGACTATTTAGAAAGCCCTACAGACACCACGTGGAACAACATAAACTGGAACTTAATTTCAAGTAGCCTAACACTTGCGACCACCGAAACTTCATTTGTAAGAGTTCCAAAAACCGATTCTATCTTCTTCGCCGATATTAGCGGAATGTTTAATAGTTTCACATCAAAACAATTAATGTTTGTTTGGGGTAACGACTTAGCACACGTCGGACTAACCGATTCAAATGGTAATATGCTATCCGATAAGTCATACGTTCAACTATTTACAACCAAAGAATTTGGTTATAATGTAAAGAGCGGTACCAAAACTCGAACAATTCTAGTTACTAACCCAGACGGCACAACCGAAGTTAAAACCGAAACTTATAATTTGCCACTAAATAACTACGTAGACGACAACGGCTTAATTACCTATACCGATGACGCTCCAGATAACGCTATTAGTTTTGTAGCATTTGGTTATTTCACTCAAGGTACTCCATTAACCGTTTCAACCCGTGGAATAATAGATAACACCGAAAGCGAAATCCAATACACTCATACAAATACCGTAGTAACAGGAGCAGTAATTGGAAACCGTGAACCAAACGTTGGTCGTGATGTATTACCTACAACCTACGCAGATGATGACATCACTAACCCTACTGAACCAACAGACCCAACTGAACCTACCGACCCAACTGAACCAACCGAACCAGAGCCAATAACCTATGTTTATACCTACAATAAACCAACTGGCTTACACGACGTTAGTTATTCAGCATTCGGTTTAACTGGTCAAAAGAGTCACTCCGTTCTATACGAAAATAAACACGGAACTGTATTTAATACCAATCAAAGCGTTACAATGTTTAATACCGAATACTCTACCCGTGGTGGTAAAGAAGAACTTATAAACATTGCTACAATCTTTGGTATAAAACTAAATACTTCAGTAGTTGCAATCAATCGTGATGCTATCACCATTAATCAATCAGACTTAAACGAAGGTTCAAATTACGAAAAATTCATTTATATGTTAAGTGACCTAGCAGACGACGGCAAACTAGAAGAATTTAATGCAGGCGAGAGAACCGAAGAGTTTGACGAAATATTTACCGAACACCCAGAACTAGAAGACGATTACAATTTTGTAATTGCTCCAAATAGTCCAGTGTACATAGAAAATTCTGCTCGAGAAATATACGCGAAATTCGTTGCAGGTAAACTCACTCTAAACCAAGCAAATAGTAAACTTTTAGCGTTACTAGAAGCCGAAGACGAGAGTGAACAAATTGACTCTTCTAACAGTTCAATTGCAAAAATAACCGCCAAACTTCAATACACTCAAAGCCTTGCTTATAAGTACTCACTTGATTTAACCAAAGAGTTTAATTATGGCTACATTAATATTAATGAAGAAAACGAAGAAGCAACCGTATACTTCGCATCAAGCGATAAGAGTAAAACCAATATAAAAACCACCACAAGTGGTTCAGAATTAATGGTTACTATTCCAACCAAAAACGGCTACTACTTCAAGGGCGTTGTTGTTATAACTAACGGCTCTAGCAATTCAAAACTAACTCTTTCAACCGCTAGCATTAATAAACGCAACAACCTAACATTCAACGCATCAAATTCGGTATTCTTTGATGCAAATAACACAAATAGTACCAACTGGATAAAAAATACCGATGGTACATACACCCTATACTATTTAGTAGAAGGTAACCTAAATACCACAATTAATGTAATAGCACTATACGAAGATGTCTTATACCCAATAGATATCAATACTTATGAATACGACACTTCAAGATTTGTTTACGAAAACGAAGACGGCTCACTAGAATATGTTCAAGATAGTAATTTAATAGGGGAAGACTCCGCAACTGGCAAAAACATTCAAGTCTTCTTAAATGAAACGGATGGCAAGTTCTACACCGACCTAAATTACAAAAATGAATACACTGGCGTACTTCGAGTAAGTATACTTAATGCAGACGGCACCGAAACGCTAAAAGAAGTTAAGTTTGCTCCTTACACCACTAAAACTAGTTACTCAGGCTACATCAAGGGTTCAAGATTAACCGGTAAATCTACCCCACTAGCCCTAACAAGTGTAAATTATCCATTTGCAGAATTTGCAGGCTGGTTATTTACAAACCAACTAGATGAAAGTGCAATTCGTTCGGGTGAAACTCAAAGCACCGAGCAAATTAACGGAACTACTTACTATATGTACAAGTTAAAAGCAGATGGCGATTACTCAGTAAACCCAAATAACGCAAACTACTTGTTCAATACGTCTTTAGTTCAAGGTAACGCCGATATTTCAAAACAAGAAACTTACTTGCATAACGGAATTAAGTTCTACGCTTATGAATATTCTCTAGACTTAATAAATTCGCTCGTTCAAGATATAGCAGTATCTCCAACCGCCGTTTTAAATAGTCTAAACCGAATTATTCAAAACAACGTGTTCTATTCTACCAGCCCAATAATTTACTTAAATGTAGATTATAAGGCATTGAAGCAATACTTCAAAAATGGTACAATTAGTCAGTTAGCGTTCGACAATAACGTAATGCTCGGCACGCTAAATTCTAGCGGAACACTTGAAACCGTAACACTTCAAAAAGATGACGAATCAAGCATTGGTAAATTTAATGCAGTATTTGGCAATGGTGCAGTCGAAGGCTTGTACATTACAAAGTCAGACGTAATTGCTCCAAAGAGAGATAAATATGCGTCAATAGCACAAAATATCTTCTACAGCACAAAACCAATGATTAGTAAGACCGCAAATCTTCAAAACACTGACTTCTATTGCTACATTAATGGCGAGTTTACAAATTTAAGAACTTTACTAAAGGATAGTTACATAAATTCATCTAACCAACAAATATTTGTATATAATCGTTTCGTTCGTAGCCTAACCCCTATTACAAATGAAAATGTCAATGTAAATTACGGCAATACAAAATTAAAATTTAGCGATCAATTTGTATATGGCTCAGATGTTACATTAACTGAATTAGTAAAGCAAACTTACAAGAATTTAGGTCTAAGCGAAGCGGAAGTTAATTCTTCTACCGAAAATATAGTAAATTCACTTCCTACAGATGTTCAAAATGCGACTTACTTCTTCACCGAAAGTTATGCAATAAACGACAACACCGACCTAAGCACAATTACAGTTAGATACCAAGATGCTAGTGCTACCGCTGAGTTTAACCTATCTAACCTATTCAGTTCAACTGACGAGATTTCAGAATTTAAGAAAGTGTTAAGTAAAAATTTAAGCAACATTGTTACTCCAACATTTACCTACAATCCAGTTTCTAACCTAGTTATCCTAACTGGTACCGATAAGTACACTAGAGCAAGCGATTACATCTCTGCTATCAACAATACGGTATTCACCGTTCCTACAATCGCTCAAGAAACTTATATTGGTAACGTTCGTAAATTGGTAGAAGCAAATGGCGATTTCTTAAAATACTTCAAGGGCATTACCCCATATCTTGCTCATAAGAGTATCGAAACCGCCGAACTAGAAACCGAAATTATAACACTTGCAACCGCTATTGATAGGTCTTCTATCACTCTTCCAACTGGAGTTTCAAGGACTGACCTGTTTAACTTAATTCAAACACTAGTAAACCCAACCGAGTACACACTCGCAAAACTACAAACAAAAATTGGTAATACCTTAGTAAATGAAAATTCATTAAATTACTATGTAATACCAGAAGACAACGAGTTTGGCTTCAAATACGCAATGTACATTAAAAACTCAAGCATTTACGGAAGTATGGTAATTAGGGGTAATGTTTACTCATTCCAAATTACAACCTTTAAAGTAAACGGCTACAATGTATTTACCTTCCTAAATACCGCAACCGAGTACAAGTTCACTTCTACTCAAATCGGTATCACCGAAGTTCCAGAAACCTACCTAGTTGCAGTACACAAAACCGAAACAATCTCCGATTACTCAAATGTAATTGTAGCAACAACGGGAACGAACACAACGGGTCACTTTATGCACGCCGACAAAAAGGCATTCAACACATTAAGCGCAACCGTTTCTGGCAGAATTACATTAAATGCATACTTTAGAGGCGCAAGTTACATAATGGATATTAATGTAAACGAGTCTGATGAAACCTATGACGCAAGTTCAAATGTAATTGACGAAGAAACTTCTTACAATAAAGACACCTTGCAAGAAACCGCAGACGGCGGATACGAAAACGTAGGTTTTGATATCGACGCTAACGGAAACCGCTTCTACTACGCAACTAATAGCGATTCTGGCAATAAGGTTCAGTTATATAAACTTCTAGGCACTGCCTTTGAAGAAATAGATGGCATTAGCCCAGAACAACTAAAGAGTTACATTTATAACGCCAATGGTGCACTACTAAATGAATACTCAAATGTAGTTGTAATTGGTAATACCAATAGTTCAACGCTTAACAGTCTCATCAATCAAAAAACCGCTTCAAATTACATTTGGGACGGCAATAGTTATATCAAATCTCCAAACCTAAATGGCAATGATGACTATGAAATGATTTCAAGTTATAGACGTAATACAATTCTTCAAGGTATTGCATTTGGAAAACTTCTATCAAAACAATATGCACTTTCTTCAGACGGCAAGAATATTTACTATAATCTATCTGGACGTCACCCATTTGCCGATACAAACCAAGAAATTACTCGTTCTATTTACACAATTCTTTGTAAAACAAACGACGAAACAAGGTTTAATGACGGCAATTACATAATAGTAAGACTAAAAGCCGAAGCAATTAATGATTACACTCTAAACTCTTCTATATCTGACATTAATGAATACATAATCGAGCAAACTGGAGAGTTAAACGAAGACCGTATCAAAATTAATTCTTCAAATAGCAAAAACGTTCAAGTTGTTCCAATCAAAACAACCGACGACAAACTAATAAACATTAAGAGTTCTACTATTACAAGCACGCTTACAGGTTCTTCAACACAATTTGTAATTAAAGTAAAGGTTACCGCAACTCCTTCTAGCGGATTCCCAAGCATACAAGTATTGCTGAACGGAAATGTAAACCAAAGTGCAACGGGTGCAGTAAACGGACTAGAACGAAACAGTAATATATTCCGCGCATTCTACAACACTCCAACAGGACTAGAGCAAATTGACTCAACCAAGTTTGCTTATGGTAACTACAAGTCATTCAATAACCAGATATTCCCAGACGAATACGGCAACGTTACAAGTCCTGCATACAATGTTCGCTTAGATGTCGGATTTAAGTTAAAAGCAATAGCACTAGAAATAGATGTTAATGCAGAGGGCGAAAGTTCTACTTCACTTGGATACCTAAATACCCCATCAAACGAAAATGATAAAAACAGTGTTAGTTACCAAAACACCCAAGACTTAATTAATAAGCTTATAACTCTTGCATCAAATGGTAACTTTGATGAATACAACAAACTTGCCACCGAACTATCTAACCTATTCTCAAATTACTCAATCTACAAGTTTAAGGGTGCAAACTACTATCTAAATCAATTGCAAGAATTTAATGATGTAATCAAAGACGATAACGACTTAGTTGAAGCTTTTAAAAAGTTTGATGAAGCAAAAAATGATTTAATTAGTTCAAGCGAAATTGTTACTATTATAAACACTGGATTGTCTTCAAGAATTAACAAAATTATGAAGCGAGAACTAGAAGATACAAACTCAAATATAAATAACGCACTAAAGAGAGTAATTCAAAAAGACTTGACCAAACAAAATTCTACAATTATCGTCACCGAACTTTCAAAACTAAATGACAACTGGCAAGTTACATATAATGTTTACGGCGCTTCAGCAATTAAGGTTCTTACCGAAGACGAAATAGATTCTTACATCTCTGACCTACTTACAAGCATTTCAAATGGTTCTAGTTCAAATACCTTCGGTATAAATGGCGAAAAACTTTATTACTACTATTACCTATGTGCATTAATAGAACGTTACACCGAAAAGAAATTCGATGACAACGCATTCTATAATACAGAAGGCGAGTTCAAGCCAAAACCAGAGTACTATAGTGACGGCAAATACGCAGACTCAATCATCACTACAATAGAAAGTTACAATTCAATGCTTGCAGTTCAAGACTATCTAAATAACTTCTCTAATTACTATAATACCGTACTATATGACCTAATTTCCGCTTATAGTAATTACGGGGCTACAAGCGAACAGTACCGTAAAGTTGCAATTTCAGCATTCCTAGCATACGGACTTGTATTTGATGATTACACCTTTACTTCGGGTACAATCGTATTCATAGACCCTAATAAACTACTAAGTTTAGGTATAAGTTCCGACCATATCACAAGTTACGACGGCTACCTAAAGTTTGATTTAAAAACTCTTGAAAGCATACTAGACGACGAATTTATGCCGAATCTCGAAAAGATTATGTACACCGATTTATACGGTGCACCAGTAAGCATCAACTTCAGTTGTATAGACCTTGTTAAATCTGTTGCAGAGTACACACCAAATACTCCTGCTGAGCCAATAGTGGATGTTTCAATAACCGAAAGCAGATATGTGTATAAGTTAAAGTATTTAGACGATGATGCCAAAAAAGAGTTAAAGACCTTGTTTATTGACGAACTATCAAGTAATCAAGATACAAGAGAAAAACAAGAACTTTATCGTAGTATATTTGGAACGGGTTTAAAAGGTATTGAAGACTACTTTATAAAAGGCTTTAACTTACTACTCTCTAATTTTGATGTAGTTACCAATCAATCTGAAAACGGCATCTCAGTTGTATCACAAGTAAAATTTACTAGTGGTGAACTAGATAACCCATTTAAGTATGACCCTATTCGTGATCAAACTAAATATAATAACCTAACCAATACTATGATTAACCAATCAGGTAACGGTTCTGGTATTAGTGTAAAAAATGACAAAATTTATTGGAATGGCAAACTATATAAGTTATCAATATATGATAACGACTTACAACTTGGAACTATAAACTATGAAGCGAAAATATGTACAACCTACCCATTTGTTATTAAAGACACAACTCCATACAACCTATACAACGATATAATAAATAACAATTTAATTGGTACAATTTGCAATACTAACGATATCCACAACGAAATTACCAATTCTACAAACCTTGATGACTTAGAGTTTAACTTTAAAGTTTACACAAAGGTAGGCTTTGGTGTACAATATGATTACACCGCTCCAAAAGACGGCCCATATCAAGACTTCCCAGTTTACGAAGAAACCGTTAGGTCATCTTACCTAATAAAGAGTCTAAATAGTTTAAAGAGTGTGGATACCATTTTAGATTTGTCACAGTTTAAAACTAATGAAAACGGATACCGCAAAACTACAATGAATATGGAAATGGCACTTTCTGAACAACAATTACTATACTACCTAATGAATAGTGCAAATGCTACTGCATTTAATAAGTTACTAGATAACAACCTAAAACTAACCAACCGTGAAGAGTTTGTAACTCATTACAACGAGTTGTGTAAAGGTTCAACCATCTATAACGGCAAAAAGTATGATTATTTCAGTACATTTGCAAATGATTATATAAAATCAAAAGATGATGGTTTCTTCAATTCATTAAAACAATTGTTTGTTAACACCATTGAAATAACCGATGAATTTAACTTACAAACCTACCTTACAACTTATGTACTATCAGCTTACGAACTTTTACAATTAGATTTAAGTGCAAATTATAATGACTTTATAATTACAAATATAGACTTAAAAGAACAAGTGCAATTAGGAAGTCTTCTAGAGAGCGGAAACCTAGTAGACGAAACGACTTTTGCAGATGTAGCGAAAAAGGCTGGCAAGACAGCCCTAATCAATATCGTTGGTGGTCCACTTGGGATGATTGGTACTTCCATTTATAATGCAGTTAATGATAAAACCGATACCCAAAAAACTACCAAAAACCTAGAAGAACTTGCTTGGAACGATTACGAAATTAAAGTTAATGATGCACCAGTCGGCTTCTACTTTGTAAACAATGTTACAAGTGATTACACGTATACTCAAACAAAAATTTCTACACAGTCTACAAAAATCACTATGGACGAATATTTACAATACGCTTCACTAATATATGATGACAATCAAAAGACTGGCGGTATCTCCGCACTTACCGAGTCTGATATGGCAATTATAAATACCTTTAATAAGGCAAATCGATACTTCACTCCATACTTTGCAAACGCTTATTCAAGGGGTGCTAACTACGTTTCACGTAGCACTGGTGACATCAATATCTTAAATTCAATTAACTTGCGTACCAACCTAAATTCATTTAATGCCGAAACCGAAGACTTTGACTTCTACAGCCTAAAAGTTAAATCTTACATTGCAATCACCGATTCGGTATTTAAAGATAACGTATTTGCAAACGACAACGGAATATCAAAGCTCACCAACGTAATTAATGTTGGTAAAAATGCCGATGAAGGTAACGATAGTACTACAGTTAAGGTATCGTCTACTGGAGAAACTTATACAAATAGAGCAATTATTAGGTCAGTTGGTTTAGTAATTAATGATGTTACACTAATTACAAAATCTGATTCAGATAAAATAGCCAAAGCAAAACTATTTATAGTTGCAAGTGCAATAGTGATTGTTGTTACAACCGTAGCGTTAACAATCGCAACTGGTGGTGCTGGTAGCGGACTACTTGCAACCGCAACATCGGGGCTTACAAAACTAGCAGCACTTACAGCGGGCACATTTATCCACTTTGTTCCAGTTGTATTAAAGTTTGCAGTAATGACTCTTCGAGTAACACTTGCATTAGTAAAGATTACTACAATAGTTCTTCCACTAACTCTTGCAACCACATTGCTTACAGTTAACGGAATGAAATCTTACTACCGAGATGATTTACATTTTGCAGGTCAAGTTTCAAGAACCACATTAACTACAACTTCTAACCCAAGAGACTACAAAGACTACGTTTAAAAAAATTTAGGAAAACGGAAACTTGTGTAAGTTTTCTTACACAAGTTCCACCCTAAATTAATTACACTAAAAAATTGTAAGTCGTAAAAAGTACAAGGTTCAAAATTGTAAATTCAGAAAATCACTAAGTTCAAAAATCGCTAGAATTTATCAGTCATTAAGTTTAACTAGAAAGTTAAATTACCCACCCACTAGTTTTATTGCATTAACAAAATTCTACTTTTACTAATCTTCGTACAAAACAAATTTCACTACTTACTAATCACAATGCAAAAATTAAAAGCAAAATTTTGACACTTACTAATCTTTATGTAAGCCCAAAATTTTACTAAAAATTTAAACCAATTAAGAATTTTAAGTTTTAAAAAAATTTAAAATTGTACACTTAAAAAAATCACTAATTTTTATAATATTTTTAAAAACAATTTACTATGTTTAAATTAATAAAAAATACTATTTCTAAACTATAAAAAAATTATACTAGTTCATTTTAACGTCAAAATTGCCCCATTTTAAGGAGAACTCACACTCTCGACTACTTAATTGATTTATTTATTAGTTTAACTTATAGGGGTAAAATAATTAATAATTTTTACAAAAATAAAACAAGGAAATAAAACAAAAATGGAAAATCTAAATAATAAAAAAGGAACAAAAAATTGGCTAAAACCACTTGCTCTAATTGCACTTTTTGCAATTACCATAATTGGTTTTTTAGGTTCGTCTACCACTTTCAAAAGTGACAAAAGTAATTTAACCTTTGCCACAACTTCGCCTGAAAGCGTAGGACTCATAACCTATCTTAAAACCCCACAACTAATTGCAACCGATGGCACCAATCTATTTGTATATGATAAACACACCAAACTTATATCCAAAATAGATACCACCACCAAAAAGACTCTTGCAACTTCCACCGAAGAAAAAGAGATTTTGCAAATTAAAGCAATTGAAGACGCCATGTTTGTTTTAGCAAAAGACGGCGACTCAAATAAAATTTTCCAATTACAAGTTTTAAATTCCTCAATCAATTTTTTACCAATCAATGCAAAAATGCCAAACCCTACCATGTTTGACATCACAAAAACCGATTATTATTACACGCTTTACTTAATAGACTCATCTCTCATTATAAACCGAGAAGTCTTAAATGTTGGAGAAACAGCAACATCTAACCAGCAATCATTCGTCCCAAGTCAATACACTACCGAATTTGGAACCAATGTTAAAGCGACAAATTTGCTAGTTTCTGGCACCGACATCTATTTATCTTACACTGATGAATCTGACGCCATAATTCGTTCTGCAACCATAAAATTAACGCTTTCTCCAAGTGGCGAAAGTGCGTACTATAAAACTGAAACCACCGAAGAAGGTTCCGCCATTTACTATTATTATAGTTCGGGCGAAAACGCTAGTTCAATTATTGCAAGTACCGAAACTAACGGCACATACACATTTCTAACTGCTTCAAATACCATTATATTAGACGCTACAAACAGCGACGAAAGTTTAAAAAAGACGGTTAATATATCTGATTCTGTAAAAAGCAATTCTACAATTTTCTTTGAAAAAGTTGAATTGTCTTCGCTTACTTTCCTGCAAGATAAGATATACTTTACCGACCCCGCTAACCAAGTAATCTTTGTTTATGGCACATCCAGTATAAACCCAGCACAAAAAACCACCGAAGTATTTTTGGCAAACACTTCGCCAACGCCCGAAATACAAGGGGTTTCTGCTCATAAGTATATTGAAGTAGACGCTAATTGTACGGCAGAATTATTTAATACCCCATTTGCAATAGACCCACTATTTACCCTAAATGCTGGAACCCGCTTAACAATTATTGCAGAAGACCAACCCGAATTTGCAGGATTTTATTATTGCATATACACAACCGAAAACCAAAACCACTATTTGTATTTAAAAAAGGGTAACAACGTAAAAGTTCTTTCAAAAACTCCCGTTTCTACCCCAGCAAAAGTATTGGGTTCAAACAATACTCCACTATTTAGTTTGCCATCTTCAAAGACGGATTCTAAAAATACTGTTATAGAAAATCTAACAAACAACACTGAAGTCACTCAAGTAGTTTTACAAATTGTAAAAAATAGTCAAGATGAAAGCTTCTATTGTGTAACGACCCCTAGTGGGAACACAGGATACATTCGTTATACTCAATTAAGCTTGGCAAATAGCCAAATTGCCACCAAAAAGGTTAAGTGCAACGGCAGAACAAAGAGAGATACAATAATGTATCTATCACCTTCTGCCGACTCTAAAATCTCCTATTCTGACGAGCAAATCGCAGAGTTTGAAACTTTGGACATCACTAATAATACAAGAGTAAAACTCCTTGAAGAAATCAGTGCCAGTAAGCAATTTATCAAAGCCATTTACCAAAATGACGGCGGACAAATTTTTGTAGGTTACCTAAAAACCGAGGATATAAAAACGGATAAACTAACCCCATTACAAATAGTCGGTATAGTTCTAGTTGCAATAAATATAGTTTTACTATTAGTAATAATATTCTTCCGCAAATCATTTACAAAGAAAAATTCTTCAACTCAGTCATCTAATTATTCTGTTGGTACCACATCAATAAATTCTTCAACCAACCCTACCGGCACTAACATAAAAAATTCATCAAATGGTTCAACCAGCACAAAAAGCACTGGTACAAAAGCCCAAAATATGAGTACCGCAAAAAAGAATAATTTTAATGTCAACCAGAATAGTGCCGAACAAAATAATACCAAACAAAATGCTGGTGAAAACAACTCTATCACACCCGATATAGATTCATCTAACTCTAGCCCACAAGATTAGATTAAATTCATCCAACACTAATTCACAATGCTAAATGCGGGAAAGTTTTACAAAACCTTATATCGGTCTAAAAAACAAATAATCACACACTCCTATTTATTTTTCCCCGCTAGTACCTCACCTACCATTCACTAGTAAACTAGCGGATGTCTCTTGCATACAAATTGGTACAAATTTTAATTGATTAATTGCCTTTGGTTTAACCGCCAAAAGTTTATATCAAAAAATAACCTCGTAAATATTTACGGGGTTATTTTAATTTGGAGTTAAAAATTGTTTTTTTACTATGTTTTTTAATAAAAATTTGTTTAAACTATTTTCTTGCAATCTTTTTTACATATATTAAGTTTTATTCTTTTGTCTACCGCTATACATTTTGTATGTTATTGTAGCGGTAATTTAGCGGGGTTTTTAGCCCAACCAACTCTACCCATCCTCATTATTTAGTGTTTTCACACTCATTATTTGGTTTTTTTGCACTTCTTTATTTAGTGCCTTTACTCGGGTTGTTTAGTATTTTTTAGTGTCCTTTTCGTCAAGTTTTGGCTCTAAATCTAGCCCACCTATTATAGGCTTTTGTGGACATCCATAAGAAAAGTCATTTACTTTTACAAAAATAGCATCCTTTGTAACCATTGAAACCCTATTTCCTGACCCCCTACTAAAGAAGTCGTAAATGTCGTCCTCACTCTTCCATTCTGGCAAATACAAATCAAATTTTAAGTCCTTGGCTCCAAAGCCTCGTCCAGCAACAAGTGTGGCACTAAATAGTTCATACATTCTTTTTACATTTCTAAAACCATTAGTTACAACCATCCACGAAACACTCCACTCATCGTTCACATTCCTTTTAAATAGTGAAAACCCGGTAAGCACATCGTTTTCTCTTCTTGTTAAAATTTCAAACTCTTTGATTTGTCCTGCGAACTTTCCTATATTAATAGGATGCTCTCTTTCAAGAAAGTGGCGATCGACTATCATTTCTTTTAATGGCTTGTTACTTTCAACAACTTTATCCACTTCCGCTAAGAAATCTTTGTTTTGCATAATAGACTCGCACGCTCGAACTTCGTAAACAACTTGTACCTTATTTCTAGATGAAGATGTTCTTCTTTTTGCAGTTGCTTTCTTTTGTGTTGTTACCACATTTACATTTTCTTGTTTGTTTGAATTGTCAGATTTTTGACCTCTGTTGTTCATAATTCACTTTCTCCTCATTAGAAGATTCTTTTTTTGAACTCCTATTTTTTATTTTATTTTTATTTTTTTTGTAAGGACTGTTTTCTGTTCCTTACACTACATATTATAATAGCATTTATTCAAAATTCAAAATACTATTTTTGTCGAATTTTGTCTTCTTTTGTCAAATAAATCTTAAATTTCATATTTTTGGCAATTTTTAAAACTTTTTTATCTAAAATTTTGTCAAACAAACCCAATTTTCGTATAAAAAAATTAATTTTCCCAATATCAGAACCCAATTTCGGTATATAAACAATCATTTTCCCAAAAAACAATCAAATTATATATATAATTAATTCCCAAAAACCATCCCCATTCCATACCAAAAAATCATTTTTCCCAAACCAACCCAATTTACATATATATAAACGAACCCAATTTACATATATAATTAAACACTTCCACAATTTCACAACCCAAATTTTCGTATACAATGCTTTAATTTTCCCGAGACTACCCCCACTCGCTTATTATTCTAGTAATCACCAAAAGCATACCCGACACTCGCTTATTATTCTAGTAATCACCAAAGCCCACCCCCAATCGCTTATTATTATACCACCACTCCGAAGCCCACCAATCCACATATAATTCATACCTTTAAAATGTAATAAAATTAAAGCAAACTATACCCCTAAAAAATAACCAATCACGCTAATAGTAAATAAAACGCACACAAAAAAATGTAGTTAATTAAATTCACTTTTAAAACTAAAAAGTTTCAAAATCAAATAAAAGTAACTACATTTTAATTTCCGCCAGCAACAAGATTTAATTTAAACGCCCATTTTTTATAAAGTGACGCATTTTTGCCGTTATCGGAAATCATACCATAATTTGTATTATAATCTCCAACCGCTTGCGAATTATACTCGCCGTCGTCTTTTGCATATTCAGTTGTATTATATTCTAGTAAACACCTAATATAAATGCAAGTATTTGGTGTTACGCCATTTTCAGTATTACCACCAACCGAAACGGTATAAGCCGTGGTATCTTCGCCCGTTTTACCAGTTTTTACAGGGAAAGCAAGAACATTTGGATTATTATCCCAATCGGTAGGTTCTGCAAGCGAACTTCCACCCGAAATATAAGAGTACGTTAGTTTAATTCGCTTTTTATCTCGCTCCAACGCCAATTTGTCGTCGGCGTCTAGCCCCGCCCCGTCACTCATAAGGTAAGCATAAATAGATTTATCTTCTATACTTATAATGGTTGGAAAACCATTATTTACATCCACAATATATTTAAACACATACTCTATGCGGTTATTATAAACGTTTATGTCAAGTTTTTGCCCTTGAATTTTTGCAAGGTTACCATTAACACCTGATACATACCCAAATTGGTCAACCGCCGTTGTTGTATTTTGGTTATATAACTCCAAAAAATCGTAATCGGATAAATTGTCGGTAGAAGCACCCGCTTTTTTTGTACCAAATACATCCGCACGCATACCAGCCGAGCCATATTGCGTTTTTTCGCCATACACACCGCCCTTCCGCTTAGCGTAAAGCGTACCATCAACCACCGAAATTTTAATGTCCAAATCGTTAGAAATAGTCGTTTCAAACTGTGCCGTTGTAGATGCGTAAACACCAACCGCCATAACCGCAAGGCAACACAAAATAGAAATGACTGAAGAAATCAACTTCTTTTTCATTCTGTGCCATTTATAAAGATTAACTTTTTTTGCCATGGACAAATGCGTCAGTCTAGCTAGACTATCTCCTTTTAATACTTATTCGTTATAATTATACTTTTTTTTCAAAATTCTAGCAAATAAATTATACCAAATTTGAATATTTTTATAATTATATTTTTTTAGGTTTCCCCTTAAAATACCGCCCTTTTATGAATATTCTTTGTTATTTTTCGATGGGATTATTTGGAAAAATTTAGTTTCTCTGGTTTAAAATCTTGTCTGGGTGTTTCTATTATTCAGTTCATAACCAATCCTCAAAAATTTAACTTCAAGTTTTTAGTAGTAATAAAAAGCATTATCTATTATTAATTTTTTTGTTATCTGCTTTCAAAAAATCAATAATGTCTTTTACAACTTCGTCTTTGTTGGTTTCGTTTAATAGTTCGTGGCGTGCACCCGTGTACAATTTAGCATACACATTTAACCAGTGATTACGATAAACCTTTAAGAGTTTATTCACGCCCTTGCCGTATTCTCCAACAGGGTCTTTGGTACCAGAAATTACAAGTATTGGTGTACTTTCGTCCACAACTGCAAGATTTTTATAGTTCTTCCTAGCCGAACCAAAGAAACTTGAGTAGAAGCACGCTGGAAAGGTACAGCCACACAAAACATCTTCGTGATATTTTTTCCAAACCCTATCATCTCTAGATAGCCAGTTGCCGTTTTTAAACTTCTTTTCATATTGCTTGAAACTAAGTTTTTCAATTAATTTAGCATCCGCCCCACGCCCCATACAATCTTCGGTAATCTTTGCAACTAAATTTCCAAAGAAGAATGCTGGACTTTTAGCGTATCCCGTACCACACAAAATAAACTTATCCACATCGGCATCCGATTCGGTCAAAAGTCTTTGAGTTACGAAACTACCAAAAGAGTGACCAAATACGAAAAGTGGCAATTTTTTATATTTATTTTTAAGATATTTTATATATGCCTTTTGGTCGGTTACAATCTCATCAAAAATGTTTCCATCGCTATATCCGGGGCGAGATATAACCATATTTTTGCCGTGACCCCTAAGGTCGCTGGTTACAGCAATATATCCCGCCTTGTTTAGTTTTGAACAGAACCATTCGTATCTGCCCGAATGCTCTTGCATTCCGTGAATAATTAGCACAACGCCCAAAGGCTTTTCAACCTCGTCATAAATTTTGATAGTATTTTTGCGATTTCCACCAACCGCAACAACTTCTTCTATCATTTTCTTTCTCCTTTGTTAATAATTATCTAAGTAACCTAAATGAAATTTTCACTGGGTTATGAGAACTATACAAATATCCGTTATCTATTACCGAAACATTATCTACTGAGATATTTTTACTTACAATAAAGCCGTCCACAATTGCTTCAAAACTTCCGCCTTTACTATAACTTACACTCATATCTCTAACCGTTCCAATGCTTTGGTCTATTGCAACTTCATCTCGGGCAATAGAATACCCAATCCCGTTAAGCACATCCGCATTAAAAGAGTCTGGCAAATTCTTACTCCAACTAGGAGATTGCATATTGTTCAAAAATTCGCCGTCCGTTCCGTTTAGTAAATACCCAAACGAACCACCTACCAAACAATAATTACCCTTGGTGTTTAGTTCGTAGTCCATAATTTTTAAAAGTGCTTCCAAATCTTTCTGTCTAATATCTTCATCTTCATAAATGCCAACATTTACATTTATAATGCTTAGCATACTGCTTCCCGTCGTTTTAAAGCGAGTCAAAATTACGCAATTATCGTTTGTTCCGTACTTGGTCATAAATTCCGAATTAGAAGGCAATGAATATCTAATTCTAAAACTTATATATTTATCCGAGAATGTTGCCATTCTGCTGTCCGTCCTTCCAAGTGGACTAGATATAGGACTAACCACATAATTACTACTACCCGTTTCTGCAAAAACGCCCGCCATAGAAGAAAGTGAGTTTGTAAGTATCTCTTTTTGGTCTACATAATAACTCCTAGTACTATCCACATCAATATCTTGAAATAGGATAAAATCTACGCTAGAGTTTACGCCCTTACCAACAAGTTCTGCCGAACCATTTGCATTAATTATAACACGGTCTTTGTTTGTCGCTCTAGAACTTCCGCCCTTGGTAGAACTTCCGTTCGCCATTTTATTTTCCGCTTTATAATAGGTAAAATCTGGGTCCATAATACCATAACTCATATTGTAAGTAATACAATCAAGAGTAGTATTTAGCATAACGGTGTTATTTTTGTTTTTATTTACAATCTGCAAATACTTCCAGTCGTACACTCTATTATGCCCACTTTGAAGGTATCCAAGATACGCCCCAAATATAGCACCGCAACCAATAATTACCGATACAACCGCAATGGTAATTTTTAACCACAATGGCTTTGGCTTCTTAATCTCATTTTCAATATCCGCTTCAGTTTGCTCAGGTTCTCCCGGTCTAAACCTTACACTTCTATTCTTATCTTTTATTTTTTCTTTATCAAAGCCCGCACCATTTACAGCACCCGTTCCGCTAGTCTTTTTAGGGAATAGCACAAACTTAGACTTTCGCTTTTCATCTTCTTCTATACGTCTGTTGCGTTCTTCTTCCGTTTCGCCAAATGCACCAGTTATTGCAGTATCTGGGGTTACGCCCGTTTCATCCGCAACCGCTTTATTGGTGTCGTCAGCAGTTTTAGCAGTAGTTTCGGTGGTTTCAGAGTTCCCTTCGGTGGTTCGTTCAGCAGTTTCTATGTTTGTAGACTTTTCATTTTCTGTCGATTGATCTACATTTTCGCCCGAAGTTTCATCTTCAACTTCTTCTTCAACCTCTTCTTCTACTACTTCTTCTTCAACTTCCTCTTCTGTCTCTCCGTCTGAAGTTCCATTATCGGTAGTTTCGTTTTTTGGTTTTTCTTCGTCTTCGGTTGCTCCCTTTTTGCCTTTTTTCTTTTTAGATTCCTTGGATGCATCATTTTCTAACTTTTCAATTTCACTAATAGTTGCAGTAGGACCCGCAACCGTCCCCATTTTTCCAGGAAATTTAAACTTTGACTTTTTAGGTTCTGTTGGCGTTTCGCCAGTTTCTACACTCGTTCCCGTTCCACTCTCAAGCGTTTCAGCACCCCCAACACTTTCAGCACTTGCACCATTTTGTGCATTAATATCTCCAGTGTTTGCATTTCCAACCACCGTACCATTTGGGGTGTTTACATTTTGAGTGTTCACATTTTCAGCACTTACACCATTTCCAACGTTCACACTTCCGAAGGTTCCGCTTGCGGTCATTAAATTATTATTCGCCCCAGTATTTACGCCACTATTCATTTCAGCGGTTACATTACCTGCACCAACTACTTGACCCTGCGTAACACCCAAAGCCCCAGCATTTTGTACATTTACACTGCCCGTGCTTTCATTATTTCCGACATTTCCACTATTTAAAACATTTTGGTCATTCATATTCCCCGCACCAGCATTCTCGCTAATTATTGCATTATTCACATTTTCAGCGATTCCACTTGTAGTAGATGTAGCGGTTTGTAGTGGTGTAGTAGTAGGTGTAGTTTGTGCAGTACTAGGCGTGCCACTAGGCGAAGTAGTTTGCATATTAGCGGGAGGACTTTCCATTCCTTTCTCCACTCCATCTACGCTTCCTACATTTACTCCGCCCACCGAATTTGCCGTTTGTAATTCCGTTTTTTCTGCACCCAAACCTTCACCAGTAGAATTTTGCTCTACTGATGAATTTTGATTGTTGGAGTTTAAATTTTTTTGAGTGTCCTTATCTTCCACTTTTGTTTCTCCTAAAAAGTCTATTAGTCACAAAACAAATTACTCAATTAGTTTAATTACTTTTTTGCCATCGGTTGAATTTTTGACCGCAATGTTTCGTGTAAGCAAAATAGAGTCCATACTATTTTTGTCTGCCACATTTACAATAATGTTACTACCGCTCGCTTCACTACTTATGTACACAAGATTTGTAGTAATCTCGGTATTACCAACAGTATCGGTCTCGCTATAAGTAACTGAGCGAGATGACGAACGAAGTGTTAGCAATCTAGTTTCAACTTCGGTATATTCAAGGTTTCCCGCTTCAATACTTGCTCTACTATAAGTTTGCACAGTAACCTTTTCTGGTATATAGTATAACACAAGTTTGGTGCCTTGACCAACAAAATCATCGTAATTATTAATAACAATACACTTTTCGCTTGCAACGTACATCGCCAGTGGATTTTCTTCGGTGTAGTTTCCAGCACTTGAGTATTTTATATCGGTATCTATTCTATGAATATCTCCGCTTAAAATCGCACCCGTAACTTCGTCAAACTCCACATCGCCTTCGCCCGCAAACTTAATGCCGAATAGTTCAAATCCGTCATATGCATTAATTTTAATTTTTACCGCACCATGCTTTGCAAATATTGTTCCATTATTTAATAAACTAATCTCGCCAAATGCAAGGTTTCCATTTTTTACAGTAAACAAACCCGATTGACCCAAATTAGATGTCTTATCCAAAATCTCGTTTCTAACATCAGAGTAACCATTACAAAGAAGTGGGTGCAACATAATGTCGCCCTTTAACCTTCCGTCTTCCACTCTTTCGTTATCTAATCTAATTAGACTAGTTTCAGTTTTGTCATTTTTTAATTCATCAATAGTTCCACGCCTATCAAGAGTTATTACAATGGTTGAATTTTTTTGGATATTTGTAAAGGTGTAGGTAAATGGGTCGGTAATAGACCTAATAGATGGGTCATTTATATAGTCATACACTTCTTCGCCATTTACTCTTACACTATAAATGCAACCAATAGAAGTTGGCTCTATTCTAAACCAAGGGCTAGTACCCGTTTTAACCGTACTACTAACCGAACTAGACACAATTTTACCAAACGAATCAAAACTGGTTCCACTATCCAAACTAATTTTTGTAACCGAAATGGTAACGTCTTTTCCGTTTTCTCCACCTTCAAAAATGTCTTTTCTAAACACCACAAGGACGGTAGCGGTTAATACCGCCACCACCCCCGCAATAATTCCAAAAATCATCCACTTCTTTTTATTCATAAGTGTTCTCCTTTAAATCGTTTCGCCGTTATATACTCTAATAAACTTGAAGCATGTAAATAAATCTACCGCACCAGCAAGATATGAAAGTACTCTAGTTTCATCCCCAACGCCCGCTTGACTTAACGAACATCCGTTAGATGGCTTTGATATACTAAACCCACCAATGCTATTATTATTTGCAAGATACACGCTATTTGTATTGTTAGACGAATTAATGTTTATACCTAAATAGATTGCAAATATGCAAGTTGTTTTTGTGTATTCGGTTTCTACGCCTTCTTCATCTACAATGGTTATTGTTTCGGTTTTTGTAAAGTAACAAATATCTCCAGCAATCAAATTAGTACCCTTTAACCCACCATTAATTCCAATGCCCGCTTCTTCGTCTTCTGCGGTATAATAGAACCCTTCTATACTATTTGCATCGTATTTACATTCAGTGCTTGGATCTACAGTTTCTCCACCAATTGTAGGTTTTAGTACTTTGGTGTTTTCGCCATTAAATGAAACTTTGTCTTCGCCTTGCATAACAAAGTAAACGCTTCCGGCATCCACTCCGCTACTTTCCGCAAAACTTAAACTTGCAATAGCATAAACTAGTCTTACGAAACTCGCTGAATTTATATCTATATACTCAGTTTTCTCATTTCCAGACGCCTTAACTTCAGCCATTTTCTCAATTAATTGTTTTAGTTGTTCAATCGTTTTGGAGTTTCCTAAATCGAATACAAAAGACCCGTCTTCACTAAATCTAAATCTATACTTAAAGTTAGTGGTGGTGTCCGCATTCCACTTTGCAAGTTGCAAAGCTGTACGAACTAAAATTTCACGCTTTTTATATTCCACATTATTATTATCTTTAATAGGTTTTAGTGTGTTTACAGCGTTAATATATGATGTGTAATAATCGGTACCTACTTCTAGTGGTGCAACTTCATCTAATACGCCAATTACCGTTCCGTCAGCATTAAGATTAAGTTCTTTAAATTGTTTAAATAGGAAACTATCCGTACTTCTAGTACCTACCATAATAGCCCCAGCAATAATATTAGAGTCCGTTCCATCAATTTTTATACCATTATCGGTCACTTCAATTTCAGGGAGCCTACTATAAAACATTACTAATACTTCGCCTTGACTAAGTTTAGACATAATGTCCGTCATCATAATTTTACCGCTAATGAGATTTCCCGAACTATCTTTCAGCACTTCAAAATTTAATTCTCCGCTATTTAGCATATCCTTAATAGTAAAGTACTTACCATAAAGATTAGAGTAATTCATATAATTAATTTTTGCCCAATATGTCTTTACATTACTTACGCTATTTAGTTTTCCAAGCATTTCTCCAAAGGTTGCAAACTGGTATTCGCTCTCTAGGTGCTTTCCCCTAATATTACCCATTTCAACAGTATTTGGAACATAAGTCGTTGGCGTAATACTTTCGGTTTGCTCACTTTCTGCGGTTACTACCTTGTCTTCGGTTACATCAAAGTCCACTTTCGCATAAATTGCATACATATAAATATTTATAGCGCCCAAGTTTTCGTCTACCGTATCACGCTTTTTAACCGAGAACTTTTGGTTCATTGTTAATGTGTACGAGAACGCACTTTCATCTAAACTTGGTACAAAAATAGTTTTTCCAGTAGAGTCCACAAAAAATTTATTCATTTTTGTGTCGCCTATAATAGACATACTATCTTGATTTAAAAAGTAATACAAGGTAAATTCATCTAGCACAATATTGCCGTCTACCGTCTTTGTTAAAATATTATCATACACCTTTAGCCAGCCTGTAATATAATATTTTTCATTACTATTACCAAAGGTATAATATTCATAAGCATTTACGGTAAAGAAGTCTTTGTATTCCTTTTCTTTACCAAAGAAGTATCCCTTGTGTGCCGTTCTTGTATAACCATTTACGCCCGTTGGATTTTTAAGACCATTCCATGTATAATAATATACATTTATATCCGCTTCATCCATAAATAAGGTATAGTAGTCAAACGAACCGCCCGACTCTGAATCAAACACATTAGGTAGTTGCCAAATTTCATTGCCGTCAGCGTCTAAAATTGGGTTCCCGTCACTATCTACCAAGTAATCGTAAATGCCGAGTTCTTCATAGGTTGCGTCATCTCCAGTTGGGGTAATGTAACCAGCCCCCCTTACATCTCTAACCCAATAAGCAAAGAACCTAGGTAATTTATCGTAACTTGTAGTAATTTCTACAATTCTTTCAAGTGTGAATGTGGTAAAGTCAATACCCCCGCCATTCTCGAGCATCTCTACATCTTTCCAGCCCGCAACTTCGCCCGTTAAAACACCTTCAGAGTCCGATGGAAGCCAAGTTTTTGGGTCGTTTCTAGTGTTATACTTTACTACATAGTACATAGTGCTGAGTTCAGTTAAACTTGATGGGTCGAGCGGTAAAACTAAATCTTGCCCATCAAAACTTGTAATGTGGTATAACCCTGCATTAAACGAAAGCACATACGACTTGTAGTCATACACAAATTTAAAGTTTATTGAATTAATTGAATTATCAGCGTTACTAAGTGCTTCAATATCAAAGGTAAATGTATCTTGCTTAAAGTCATAATTTAAGCCGTCTAAAATTGCTTCTCCAACACTATCCGCTGTAATCTCTTCGCTATCAAAACTAACCGTTCCATCTGGGTTTACAATCACCTTTACAATACGTTTTTCAACTACTTGTGGTAAGCCATATTTATCGGTTTTTATGGTAAATTGTACACCAGTATGTCTTTCCGTTCTATCGCCAAATAGTGAAGTGTACTCAACTAGTATTGTCTTAATAAATACACCATTAGATAAGTATC
>ERZ824600.219-NODE-219-length-89331-cov-13.010115_pt1 | contig 89331 bp, 81 predicted proteins | sample MGYA00519933_ERZ824600 | MGnify/ENA primary metagenome ERZ824600 (study PRJEB31778, sample SAMEA3449178) | human gut metagenome | biome: human gut; feature: human-associated habitat; material: faeces | place: United Kingdom | collected 2010/2012 ...
AAGTTTCCACACAGTCTCCGTATGCCCCTGCACGCCGTCGGTTCCGCTTATGATCAAAACAGCATAATCAATGACCTGCAGCGTCCGCTCCATCTCGGAAGAAAAGTCTACGTGTCCCGGTGTATCCAACATCGTAACATCCATATTTCCATACGAAAAGCATGCTTGTTTGGAAAAAATTGTAATTCCTCGTTCCCGTTCCAACGGTGAGGTATCCAAAAAGGCATCTTTGTGATCTACGCGTCCCCGCGTCCGGATCACGCCGCTTTCATACAATAATGCTTCTGACAATGTCGTCTTTCCGGCATCTACGTGAGCCAAAAGTGCGGCACATATATGCTTTTTCTGTTGATTTTCTGGTGTAGTATTCAAATGTTACTGCCCCTTTCCCTTCTTCCCTGCATTTCTCTTTTTCACATCGTTTCGCAATAATTTATATACCGTCGCAGTCAATGGAACGAATAAAAGCATTCCTCCGATTCCCAGTACACTTCCGCCGATGGTTACCGCGGCCAGCACCCAGATGCCCGGCAGTCCCACCGACTTGCCGACCACCTTGGGATAAATCAGATTGCCCTCCACCTGCTGCAAAACGAGCAGAAAGAGAACGAACCACAGAGCCTTGCCGGGTTCTGCCAGCATAATTAAAAATGCACCAAGACCGCCGCCGATCCATGCGCCGAAAATCGGTACCAGTGCAGTAACGGCCACAAACGCGGAGACCGCACCGGCATACGGGATCCCAAGAATCAGCATTCCAAAGAAGCACAGAACGCCGATGATGACCGCTTCGGTAAGCTGTCCGCTTACAAAATTTGTGAAGGTCCGGTTGGTCAGAGAGGCAATACTCAGAAGCCGCTGTGCCTTCTTTTGCGGAAGGACTGTTACAATGAGTTTTTTCAAATGTGCCTCGACGACTTCCTTCTTTGCAAGCAGATACAGCGCAAAGACAAGTCCCAAGAGAGCATCCACCAAAGCCGACAGGACAGAGGTTGCCGCGCCCCACGTCACGGTGAGGATGCCGCTTCCCTCATCGCTGATCAAGGCGGTGACCTTCTCGATCAACAGGTCAGAATCTATGGCGTATTCGGGCAGGACAATGTTATATTTTGCAGCAAACCGGACAACGCCTGTCCACCACCGCCCGATTTCCTCCACATAGGCCGGAATGTTTTGAATAAACTCGTCGCCGGACTCCCGCAGGCTGGGGATCATCATAAACACCACGGCAAACAGAATCCCAAGGACGAGTACCGTACTTGCGGTCAGGCACACGGAACGGGTCAGCTTTGCAGGCGCTTTGCGGCATACCTTGTTCCAGCAGCATTCCAACGGCCGAAGGACTACGTTGATCAAAAACGCAATCCCGCCGCCGATCAGAAATGGCGTGAACAGCGCAAGCACCTTGCCGAGAAAGCGCAAAACAGCGTCGAGATTCGCCATCGCCCACACGAATACAACGAACAGCACCAGTACACGGAGGATATAGCGAATGATCGCTTTGTCCGGCCATTTGATTCCCTGTGGTGTAGAATTCTCGTTTCTGTTATCGGCTGTGTTTTGCGGTTTCTTTGCCATGTTTCTTCCTTTCCACTATTGTGCGCAGGCCAAACACACGCCGCATCGCCTGACTGTGACAGAGGATACCCGATACGCGCTCAGCCCGGAGACCGTGATCTCCAAATTCTGCACAGCGAAGGAATCGCCCTTGACGGGGACTCTATTCAGCTGCTCCATGACCCAGCCGCCGACAGAAACACTGTCCGATTCCAGCTTGACATCAAAGAATTCCATAAAATCTTCCAAACTGACGGAGCAGTCCACACGGTAGGTATTCTCGTCCAGCTTTTCAAAATCTTCTTTCACTTCGTCGTGTTCGTCCCAAATTTCACCAACCAGTTCTTCCAGAATATCCTCCATCGTAACAATACCGAGCGTGCCGCCAAAATCGTCTACAACGACGGCGACATGGGACTTCTGATGCTGGAGCATTTTTAGAATGTCGCGGATCTTCGTGTGCTGATAGACGAACAACGGTTCCGTCATGATTGCCGTAATGGGCTGATCCGTCATCTTGCCGTTGATATAGAAGTCCTTCTGATGAAGAACACCGACGATCTGATCGATGGTATTCCGGTAGACCAGCAGACGGGAGAAGCGGGACTGTGTAAAGACTCTGGCAATTTCCTCGTGGCTCTCGTCGATGTCCACGGCCTCCAATTCGATGCGATGCGTCAGAATTTCCGCCGCCGTCAGGTCGCGGAACTCAAGGGCGTTGCGCAGCAGCTCACCCTCATTTTCGTCAATGCCGCCGTCCTGCTCCACGTCCTCCATGAAAAGGAGCAGTTCCTCGTGGGACATTTTTGTGTCGTTATTTGTCTTGAAGAAGCGAGAAACCAGCTTTTTCCACTGGGAAAAGAGAAAATTCAGCGGGGTCAGCACCCAGATCCAGAGCCGGATAAAGGGCGCACTGAACATGGCAAAGCGCTCCGGCGTGTCCTTTGCAACGCTTTTGGGGGTGATCTCGCCAAAGATCAGGACAACGACCGTGACCACAATGGTGGAAACGGTCGCGCCGATGTCGCCGTAAAGTCCGACGAACAGAAGTGTGCCGATGGACGCCACCATGATATTGACGATATTGTTGCCGATCAGGATGGTGGAGATCAGCTTGTCATAATCTTCGGACAGCTTGAGCGCCAGCGCTGCCCGCTTGTTTCCGTTGTCCGCAAACACCTTGAGGCGGGTTTTATTCAGGGACGAGAACGCTGTTTCTGTGGCGCTGAAATAGGCGGACATGGCGATACAGACCACTATTGCGAAAATGCTTCCAAAATAATTCATTTCAAACTCCTTTATGTTCTGTTCATACGATCATTTCATGCAAAAAAGACACACCTATCCCCGATACCGCAGCAAAGGGCGTAGATATGCCACATACGAACAGACCATATAAGAGCGGTTACCGTTGTCGTCGCTACTGTCGTTTTCCACGAATTCCTTCCTCCTTTTTGCTGTGTGCTTACATTATAGCATTTCTCCGGTGTAGATTCGGTAAAGAAACGAGTGCGGCGCAATATCATCCTGTTTAAAATCTTGATGTGCTTCTTCTCATGGAGTATAATAAGAGTGCTAAAAAGCACCTTTGGAGAGATTGCCATGAAAAACCGCCAACGAAAAAAGGATATTTTATTTTCGCTCATCGTCTTTTTCAGCGCCTTTGCCGTCAATTTGCTGATTCAGAAGCTCTTTACCACGCAGACGCTGGTGCCCATGATCTTTGTGTTCGGCGTGTTTCTGATCTCGCTGAAAACGCATGGGTATTGCTATGGCATCACTTCGGCGATCGTCAGTGTGTTTGCGGTGAATTTCGCCTTCACCTATCCGTACTATGCCTTTGACTTTTTCGTAGAGGAAAGCATCTTATCCGCTGTCATCATGCTCATCGTCGCCGTTTCCACCAGTACGCTGAATATTCGCATCCGCGATCAGGAAAAGCTGCGCTCAGAAAACGAAAAGGAAAGAATGCGCGGCAATCTGCTGCGGGCGATCTCCCATGACCTGCGCACGCCCCTCACCTCCATATACGGGTCATCCTCCACGCTGATCTCCAAGTATGATGCGCTGCCGAAGGAACAGCAGCTCAAGCTGTTGGGAGAAATTCAGGAGGACAGCGAGTGGCTCATCCGCATGGTCGAAAATCTCCTGTCCGTCACAAGGATCGACGGCGCGAAGGTCGAGGTCGTGAAGACGCCCATTGTTCTCGACGAGTTAATCGACTCCGTTTTGATGAAGTTTTCCAAAAAGCATCCGAACCAGAAGGTCATCACGCAGATACCGGACGAGTTTGTGGATATTCCCATGGACTCGCTTCTCATCGAGCAGGTGCTGCTGAATCTTCTGGAAAACGCCGTGTTCCACGCAAAAGGCATGACGGAACTGATACTTTCCGTTTCTCTCGTGGGAGACAAGGCGGTATTTGAGGTCGCCGACAACGGCTGCGGCATTCCGGAGGATGCGCTCCAAAAGATTTTCAGCGGGAGCTATGAAAAGTCCGCCGCGCCGGTGGACGGGACACGCAGCAATATGGGGATCGGGCTATCTGTGTGCGCTGCCATCGTCAAAGCGCACGGCAGTGACATTACCGCGGAAAACAGAAAGGGCGGCGGTGCGGTATTCCGCTTTGCGCTGGAAAGAGGGGGTGAGGACGATGGGCAATAACAAGTACAAGATCCTGATCGTAGAGGACGAGGCCAATATCCGAAGCTTTATCAAAGCCAATCTGGAAACCAGTGACTATCAGGTGCTCTGCGCGGAGACCTGTGCGCTCGGCATAATGATGTACGCCTCCCATCATCCGGATCTCATCGTTCTGGATCTCGGCCTGCCGGATCGGGATGGCATGAGTCTGATTCAAGAGGTGCGAAAGACGGACACCGTGCCCATTATTGTACTCTCCGCCCGTTCCAACGAGCGGGACAAGGTAGAGGCGCTGGATCTGGGGGCGAATGATTATATCACCAAGCCCTTTGGGACGGAGGAACTGCTGGCCCGTATCCGCGCCGTTCTCCGCAGCCATCGGCACAGCGAAGAGAAGGAAAGTTCCCCCGGCGGAAAATTCCACCTTCAGGACCTGCTGATCGACTATGATACGCGGCAGGTCTTTGTTGGCAAAGAGGAGATCGACCTGACTCAGACGGAGTACAACATCATGGCGTTTCTCTCCGTTCACGCCGGAAAGGTGCTGACGTATGCCGCCATCATCCGCGCGGTCTGGGGGTATTCGGACTATGGCAGCGTCAAGAAGCTGCAAGTCAACATGAAGAACATCCGCAAGAAAATGGGCGTGACGCCCGGCGAAAAGCGCTACATCATCAATGAGCTTGGCGTCGGCTACCGTATGCTGGCGGAGGATGAAACTGTTGCTGATTCCTTTCTTTGACGAACATAAGCTGATTCTATATAATTTTATTTTTTCTTCCGATAAATAGCAGAATAAGGATCAACCGCCCGTTCCTTTCGGAAACGGGCGGTTGCCTTAGCGTTTGTGATCCTTGCACACCAGAATTGTCGGCTGACAGTAGTAAGTTTGAATTCGTTTCTTATCACTGTTAAGCCAAGGACAAAAGGGCTTTTTCGAATGAAGTGTGCCTTTCGGGACGTGAAGTGATGCTTCGCATCGTGAAGCGCAAAACTTCACTGAATAAAAGGGTGTGCTTCATGTCCGAAAGCAAGCTAAGAACACAGTCTACAGATTTTGCGGTATCCATCATAGGCCTTGTGAAATCTCTGAAAGAAAAGCACGAAACCATTATTTCTAACCAAATTGGCAGAAGCGGCAGCTTTCGGCTTTTCTCGCTTTTAATCTGTCATTTATACGTACTGCACCAATTCTTTCAGTGCCTTGCGTTTTTTCTCCCGCAGAGAGTCTCCCGCCTTGGCGTAGCCCAAGGCGATGACCAGGCGCACCGGGTGCTCCAGATTGGCAAGGGCCTGGAGCTTTTCGCTGTCCAGCCAGCCGAGGATGCAGGTTGCAAGGCCCAGGGAGGCAGCCTCGGAGGTCAGGTAGGCCGTCAGGATGCCGATATCCAGAGACCGATAGTCATTCTTTTTCAGCTTGGCCCCCAGCGCGGCAGACTTATTATAGTTTTCCTCGGAAAGCAGCAGCAGGACAGGCGCCTGGGCGGCGAAGGAATTCATCCCCATGCCGCTGACGGCCGCCGCAGCCTCCTTGGCTTTTCCCCCCTGGCAGACCGTAATGCGGTAGGGCTGACTATTGCAGGCGGAAGGAGCGAGTCTGCCCGCCTCCAGGATGGCCTGCAGCTTCTCCGGCTCCACTTCCCGGGTTTCATCATAGGCACGGCAGGACTGCCGAAGCTTTGCAAGTTCCAAAAAATCCATAAAATCCTCCTGTTTCAAAATTCGCCCGGCCAATCGGCCGGGCGAGATGTTTTAGTCAATGACCATGATCCAGCCCTCGGGGGCCTCGATGGTGCCCATCTGAATTCCGGTCAGGGTCTTGTACAGCTTTTCCACCACATTGCCCATACCGGCATAGGTGTACTCCTTGCCGTGGTCCACGATCTTGCCGATGGGAGAGATGACCGCCGCAGTGCCGCACAGACCGGCCTCGGCGAAATCGCCCAGCTCGTCAATGCCCACCACGCGCTCCTCTACCTCCAGGTGCAGGTAATCCCTGGCAACCTGAATGAGAGAACGGCGGGTAATGGAGGGCAGAATGGTTGCAGACTTGGGAACCACCAGCTTGCCCTCCTTGGTTACAAAGAGGATGTTTGCGCCGCCGGTCTCCTCGATATGGGTCCGGGTGGCGGAATCCACATACAGATTCTCGTCATAGCCCTGCTCGTGGGCATCCACAATATTATAGAGGCTCATGGCGTAGTTCAGGCCCGCCTTGATGTGGCCGGTGCCTCTGGGGGCTGCACGGTCCAGGTCGGAGACGCGGATGGTCAGAGGCTTGATGCCGCCCTTGAAATAGGGGCCGACCGGAGTGCCGAAGACCCGGAACTGGAACTCCGTAGCGGGCTTCACGCCGATAATGGGGTCAATGCCGAACATATAGGGCCGCAGATACAGGCTTGCACCGGAACCGTAAGGAGGGACCCAGGCCTCATTGGCCTTGACGGTCTGCCGGATTGCCTCCAGGAAGCGCTCCTTGGGAAACTCCGGCATCTTCATTCTGCGGCAGGACTCGATCATCCGGTCCGCGTTCAGGTCCGGGCGGAAACAGACGGTGCGGCCATCCGCAGTGGTATAGGCCTTCATGCCCTCGAAAACGGTCTGGGCATACTGCAAAACGCAGGCGCACTCGTTCATGGTGATGTTGGCATCGGTGGTCAGCCCGCCTTCATCCCATGCGCCGTTCTTGTAATTTGCCACATAGCGGTAGTCCGTCTGGACATAGCCGAAGCCTATGCTGCCCCAATCGATATTTTTCTTTTCCATAAAAGTGCAGCTCCTCTCGTTTCTTTTAGGATTGCACCATATTACCATATCCGCCGCCGGTTTTCAAGAGATTTTTCACGTATGACGGACATTTGTCTGTCACGGATTCAAAATCAGCTGCTCCAGGGTGCGCTTGGGTACATAGTGGATATCCTCGGCATCCCGATAATAGGTGGTGCTGCCGTCCTCCCCCACGTCGGTCATGACGATGCGGTCCGTCCCCTCGCCCAGGGCCAGCAGCAGCTGGGGCTTGATGGCTTCCGGCAGGCCCAGCTTTTCCCGCAGCTCCCCTGCCGCAAAGGAGCCGATCATGCAGCCGTTCAGCCCCATCTCCGCCGCAGCCAGAAGCATGGTCTGGGCCACAATGCCCACGTCCCGCTGGTAGGGCGCGGGATTCTCTGCAAGACTTCCATCCAGGCAGATCACGATATAGGCTACAGGCTCTGCGCCCTTCCGGGGCAGATGCAGCTCAGCCAATGCCCCTGCCCACTTGGTCAGAGGCTGAATGGCCGCCACCGTCTCCGGTTTCTCCGCCAGATAGTATTTCAGCACCTGATCGTTCCGGGCCGCCGGGGTAAACCGGGCGCACTCCACCAGATGCTCCAGCTCCTGCCGGGTCACCTTTCGATCCTGCCGAAAGCCCCGATGGCTGCGGGCCTGCTTTACAAGGTCTAAAAACATAGTGTATCGCTCCTTCGTATATATTATGCCGCCGGAAAGCGGCACAGGTGTCTCAATCCAGCTGAATCCCGGAAAACAAATCCAGCATCATCTTTTTCCCCGGCGTCATAGGGCTATCCGGGTTCCAGGCCAGGCTCACGGAAAAATTCATTTTGGGCCACAGCGGAACGGAGACCACATCGTGCATGGACGATGCAACGCTGTTGAACACAAAGCCCACGGCAATATTCCCGGCAATCATCTGGGAGATTGTGGAAAGCTGGTTGGATTGCAGCAGAACATTGGGGGAAATCCCGGCGCTCTGAAAGCGATTCAAAATCTGTTCCGTCTGAAAAAAGCTGTCTGAAAACAGCACCAGAGGCTCATCTGCCAAATCAAAGACGGAAACGCTCTGATTGCCGCGCAGCGGGTGGCCCCGGGAGACGCAGCACATGGTCTCCATGGTCCCCACGCGCTTTGTCTCGAATTGGGGCAAAGGCGTGTCGTGGGGCAGCAGGGCCATATCGATCTGGTGGTTCTTCAGCCCCTCCATCAGCGTTCCCCGGCCGCCTTCTACAATGCGCAGCAGGCAATTGCACTGCTCTGCCTGATACTTTCCATACAGTGCCGGCAGCACCAGCGAGCCGATCATAGGCGGCACACCGAAGCGAAGCTCCTCACGCCGGGATAGGTCCAACATCTTCATCCGGAAGCTGTCGGCATGGGTCAGCAGGCTCTGGGCATGTTCATAAAAAATGTCTCCCTCCGGCGTGGAACGGATGCCTCTTCCCTCCCGGGAAAACAGCGCAATGCCAAACTCCCCTTCCAGCTCCTTGATTGCCGCAGAAATGCTGGGCTGGCTGATATTCAGCTTTTCCGCCGCCCGGCTCACATTTCTCTGGCGGTAAACCTCGCAGAAATATTGCAGCTGCGTCAGCTTCATCTTCTCCCCACCTGCCTTTTGCTCTATTTTATCGGTTTTTCCCCTAGAAGTCAATGCCGCGGCCCTTTCCGCTTTTGCGATCCATAAGCTTTTTCTATCATTCCTAAGAAAAAATGTATTTTTATTTTACAAAACTCTGTGCTACAATGATTGCATCCAAAAGCGAACTTCGAAAGGAATTATTCTATGACCCTATCCTTTGGTTTTGGAACCGGGAGCCAGTCGGTCAGTGTCCCGGAAGAGAATCTGCTTGGGGTCCTGCATATGAACCCCGCCACGCCGGAGAGGACCGGGCAGGAAGCCGTAGGCTATGCCCTGGAAAATCCCATTGGTCTGCCCCGGCTTTCGGAAATCGTCCCCAAAAATAAAAAAATCGCCATTGTCACCTCGGATATTTCCCGTCCCTGCCCCAGCTGGGACATTCTCCCACCCCTGCTGGCAGAGCTGGAGCGAGGCGGCGTTGACCTGGCCGATGTGACCCTGGTCTTCGGCCTGGGCTCTCACCGGCACCAGACGGAGGCGGAGATGCGCCATCTGGCAGGCCCCGCCTTTGACCGCATCCGCTGCGTGGACTCGGACTGCAATGACTGCATCCGCATGGGTGTCACCGGCCGGGGCACCCCCGTGGATATCACCCGGGTGGTTGCGGAAGCAGACTTCCGCATCTGTCTTGGAAATGTGGAATACCACTATTTTGCGGGCTATTCCGGCGGGGCCAAGGCCATTATGCCCGGCGTATCCAGCCGGGACGCCATTCAGGCCAATCACCGGATGATGGTGCAGAACGAAGCCTGCGCCGGAAGGCTGGAAGGCAATCCCCTGCGGATGGACATCGAAGAAGCCGGGCGGATTTGCGGCATTCACTACATTGTCAATGTGGTTCTGGATGAGCACAAGCAGATCATCTTCGCCGCCGCCGGGGATGTCACCACCGCCCACCGGGCGGGCTGCCGGTACCTGGATACCCTTTACCGCAAGCCTATCCCCCAGCGGGCGGACATCGTCCTGGTCAGCCAGGGCGGGGCCCCAAAAGATTTGAATCTATACCAGACCCAGAAGGCCCTGGACAACGCCAAGCATGCCGTTCGCCCCGGAGGCATCATCATTCTGATTGGCTCCTGCAAGGAGGGCCTGGGCGAAAGATGCTTCGAGCGGTGGATTCAGGAAGCCAAGTGCTCCCACGATCTCATTGACCGGGTGCAGACCCACTTTGAGCTGGGCGGCCACAAGGCTGCCGCCATCGCCATGGTGCTGGAAAACGCAAAAATCTTCCTGGTGTCCGAGATGGCCCCGGAGCTGGTCCGGAAATGCTTCCTGGAGCCCTATTCCAGCGTCCAGAAGGCCCTGGACGATGCCTTTGCCATTCTGGGCAGCAATGCCACCGTACTGGCCATGCCCTACGGCGGCTCCACACTTCCCATTGTCGAACAATAAAAAGAATATATAGGAGGAAATACAAATGGATTACGCAAAAGAAGCTCTGCGGCTCCACGGTGAGTGGAAGGGCAAAATCGAGGTCAAGGCTACCGTGCCCGTAGCCACCAAGGACGACCTGTCCCTGGCCTACACCCCCGGCGTTGCCGCCCCCTGCCTGGAGATCCAGGCCCACCCCGAGAAGTCCTACGATCTGACCCGCCGCCACAATCTGTGCGCCGTCATTACCGACGGCTCCGCCGTTCTGGGTTTGGGTGACATCGGCCCCGAGGCCGGTATGCCCGTTATGGAGGGCAAGTGCGTGCTCTTCAAGGCCTTCGGCGATGTGGACGCCTTCCCTCTGTGCGTGAAGACTAAGGACGTGGACGAGTTCGTCAACGCCGTGTACCTGATCTCCGGCTCCTTCGGCGGCATCAACCTGGAGGACATCGCCGCCCCCCGGTGCTTTGAAATCGAGCGGAAGCTGAAGGAAAAGTGCGACATTCCCATTTTCCACGATGACCAACACGGCACCGCCGTCATCACCCTGGCAGGCCTGCAGAACGCCCTGAAGGTGGTTGGCAAGAAGAAGGAGGACGTGAAGATCGTCACCTCCGGCGCCGGTGCCGCCGCCATCGCCATTGTGAAGCTGCTGCTGAGTGCCGGCTTCAAGAACATCGTCATGACCGACCGCACCGGCGCGATCTACGCCGGTCGGGAAAAACTGAACTGGATCAAAGAAGAGATGGCCCAGGTCACCAATTTGCAGAAGGAAACCGGCAAGCTGGCCGACGTCATCAAGGGTGCAGATGTGTTCATCGGCGTATCCGCTCCCGGCACCCTGACGAAGGAAATGGTTCAGACCATGAACAAGGACGCCATCGTCTTTGCCTGCGCCAACCCCACCCCCGAGATCTTCCCGGACGAGGCAAAGGCCGGCGGCGCTGCCGTGGTCTCCACCGGCCGCAGTGACTACCCCAACCAGATCAACAACGTCCTGGCCTTCCCCGGCATCTTCCGGGGCGCCTTCGATGTGCGCGCCTCCGACATCAATGAGGAGATGAAGATGGCCGCCGCCCAGGCTCTGGCCGATCTGGTCTCCCCCGAGGAGCTCAGCGCGGACTATATCATCCCCGCCGCCTTCGACAAGCGGGTAGGCCCCGCCGTGGCCAAGGCCGTCGCCGAAGCCGCCCGGAAGTCCGGCGTGGCAAGAATCTGATACTGTCTTCTCACTATCGGCACCCCTTAAAAACAGGGGTGCCGATAGTATTGTATAGCAGGCAGCCGGGAGCAAAGCCCCCGGCTGCCTGCTGTTATTTTCAGATACCTGTCCACCCGGCCGCCTGCAAGGAGAAAATGCAGACGCAGGAAAAAGCGATGAGAATCAATGCATAAGGCACAGCATATCTCAGCCATTTGGAATACTTCGTCTCAGACAGGATGAGTCCGGTTGCCAGCACAGAAGAAACAGGCGTCAAGAAGTTTGTCAGGCCATCGCCAAGCTGATAGCACGTGCACAGGACCTGCCGTGTAATTCCCAGGATGTCTGCAACCGGCGTAAAAAGGGGCATCAAAATAGGAACCTTTGCCGGGCCGGAGGGCATCAAAAGATTAAACAGCGTTGTAAATACAAACATTCCGATAGCTGAGAAGGAAGCGCCCATTCTCTGAATGATCATAAGAGCGGCGTTAGCAATGGTGTTGATTACATGGCCATCCGCCAGGATCACGCTGATCAGCTTTGAGAATCCAATCAGCAGGCATACCGGCCCCATCTGTGCCGCACCGGCGCAGAATCGCTTTGCCCAGTCATTCGGCGTGTAGTGGAAAACAATTCCCAGTATGATTGCAGAGACAAATGCCAGCGAAATCAAATATTCAAAACCCCAGCTGTATCTCGAAGAACCGTATGCATAAATCACGAACGGGAGAATCATCATCAGAATGGAAACGACACTGGATATCTTCAGCCTTGTCGTTTTCTCTGCTTTCATCTGTTCTTCTGCACTCAGGCTCAGAATTTCGCCGTCAATGCTCTTGGAAGGATCTTTTGCAATCTTCAATGCATAGTGCGTATTGTAGAAGGCAACGAATGCAGTAAAGACGATCCAAATCACGATTCGCACCGTCAAACCAGAAACCGCAGGGATTCCTGCCATCTCCTGACACATCAGGATCATCAATACAGTCGGACCAATCGCCTGCCCTGTGATATATGGCAGATAGAAAATAGCCATTCCGGAAATTCTATCAAGCTTTGTCCGCCGTGCCAGCAGCATTCCACACGCAACAAACGTGATCATCGCATCATTGCCCGCCAGGCCTCCAAGGATGGACATCAGCACGGAAATACAGGGGATCAACACCTTCAGGCTCTTATCTTCCAGCCGAAAAATAGAATAATCAACCAGATTCTCTACAGCGCCAGATGAAATCATTACGCTGACCATGCCGCCTACAATAAACAGCAGCGCATACGTCGTACCCATTGATGCAATGGAGGACGTTAACTTGATCACCGCCTGCACCGGTGAGACCGGTGTATTCTCAACGTAAGTAAAGGAGCCCGGCACCACATACCCGTTTTCGTCAAACTGGTATGTTCCCGCAGGAATAATATAAGTCAGTAAGCAGCTAATCAATGCCAATAATATCAAAAGGATCATTACATGGGGAAATGCTAGCCTGGATTTCTCTTTTTTCATAACAATGCTCCTTATCCATTTATTGATCCTGAACAGGGTTATCCTCGTTATTCAGGACCTTCATTGCTTTTCTTTCTGCAGTAAACTTTGGCCACAGACCATTTTCATATTCTTCACCGCGAACAAACCGCCCCCAGAGGCCCTGCATTGTCTCGGTCAGGCATCGGCCCTCGTAAGGTTCCATGCCATCCAGCATAGGCGCATTCCAACTTTCCAGGTTGCCAAACAAGAAGGGCAATTCCAGGCAATGGCATGCTCCAAAAGAAGACTTTGCAGCTTTCCAATCGAAACGGTAGCGGTAAACGGTGCAGCCCCCCGCTGCCGCCTCCAGTGCCATATTCTCTCCCGGTGAAACATATCTGGTTTGCAGTATTGCCTCTGCAACTGCCAATGACTTTTCATCTCTTCCCTGGATAAATGCCAGCATTTCTTCCCGCGTGAATCCCATCAGAATACGGATTTTTCTCGATTTCGCCCTTTGGGCGGCTGCGTGGACCGTCTGCTCCGGCGTGTGCCATTCATCCATGATCGGTTTAAAAATCATTCCCTGATGTTTCTCCCGCAGCCCCTGGGGAACAGCCTCTACCGCCTCAAAAATCTCCGAAACCGATTTCTTTTGAAGTGCTTCCAAGGCACCGGTCCCCGGCTCAATAGCCAGTTTTTTCAGCACTTCTGTGCCAATTTCCAATGCATCTGCCCGGGTATGATTTCCCCTTCCCAGAGAGGCACTTTCCAGGATGATCTGTTGAAAAAGTCCGTCCGAATCCGGTCGGGAAAGAATATGCGCAATTGCATTTCCCCCCGCCGACTGGCCAAACAGAGTGACCTTGCCCGGGTCTCCCCCAAATGCTGCAATGTTATCTTGTATCCAATGCAGTGCCATCATCTGATCTTCAATCGATAAGTTCTCCTCAATAACCCCCGGATAATACAAAAAGCCCAGCGGTCCTAGCCGGAAATTCAAATTAACAACAACGATTTGCTGTGATCTTGCCAAGGAAGCGCCATCATACCAGGCAACATCCCCACCGCCATAGCAGTTTGCGCCCCCATGGAACCAAACCGCTACCGGAAGCCCACCCGTCAAACTCGGCGTGCTAATTGCCAGAGTCAGGCAATCCTCATTGTGCTCTCCTACCGTCGGTCCCATGGGGATATCCAGATCCGACGCAGTCTGCGGTGCCAGAAAATGTCGATAGGTCGCATCGTATGTTTCTTCCCATCTTTCCATTCTCCGTGGCTTTCGAAAGCGAAGTGGGCCTACCGGTGGTTGCGCATAAGGAATTCCATGGAATTGATATACACCCTTGTTCTGTACTCCCATAACAGGGCCACAGGGTGCATGAACCACTTGTTTCATATCTTCCCTCCTAGCATTTGTCGAATTGTTCGCTCTTTCGCTTGATACGTTTGGATTATACATTATTTCCTCCATCCTGTCAATCTCAATCCTGCCATCACTCCACACAGAAATAAAATAATGATTTTGTACAACTTGACAGAATAACGAAAATTCTGTACACTAACAGACGAGGATGGTGTGATACCAGATGGAAAATGTAAGTAAAATCAAGAAAGTATCCGCAGCTGACCAGGTATATACACAGCTTAAAACATTCATTTTGGAAGGTCACTGGGTTCCGGGTGAAAAAATTGCTACAGAAACAGAATTGGCTAAGTCTCTCGGTGTAAATCGTTTGACTGTACGGGTTGCACTGCAGCGACTTGCTGCCCTGGGCCTACTGGACATCCGGGTAGGTGACGGAACATACGTAAAAGAATTCGATATGAACGAGAAAATCACAGAGCTTTCTCAATTCTACGTAAATGAGGAAACAATGCGTGACACCGGCGAATATCGAAGGCTTTTGGAAATGGCGTTTATTGACCTTTCCGTTCAGCGACGTTCCGATGAGCAGTTGGACGAATTCTACAAGCTTTGCTGTGCCTTTCACAACGATTTAAAAGATTTTTACACCTGCTGTGAACCTGAACACGCCAATGCCGCATTTCTGCGGTCTGTGGACACCGCATCAGATCTTCATTCGCTGCTTTGCAAAATGGCACACAATCAGATGCTTGCTTATGCTTTCAGTCTGTGCAAAGAGCCGCTCAGAAAGCACATGGAGTTTAATGCCAAGCGCCGCGCCTCAGATATTGATGCAGATCAATGCAACATCTGGGAAAAACGCTGGTTTCAGCTCTACGATGCATTAAAATCTCAAAACATTGCAGCTTCTCGGGAGCTGTTGTCTCAAATTATAGATTCCTAAATTGTCCGCGTTCATAGCGTTTCGCAAAAAACAGGCGCAGCTCGTTTGCTGCGCCTGTTCTCATATGATCTTCCCCTCCAGGTGGTCACATTCGTGCTGAATGATCTGGGCCGTAAAATCCTGAAAGGTTTTGATGCGGGTCTGGAAGGCCTCGTTCCGGTAGCGGACCTTGATCTTTTTGTAGCGGGTGGTCTTCCGGGTGCCCTCCAAGGAGAGGCAGCCCTCTTCGGCTTCGTAGGCTCCCTCCCGTTTCAGGATTTCCGGATCGTACATGAGAAGATATTCTCCCCCGTTGTCCACGGCAATGATCCGCACTGCCTGTCCGATCATATTGGCAGCCATGCCAACGCAGCGTTCCTGATTGGCTTTCAGGGTGTCCAGCAGGTCCGCGCCAATGGCGCTGTCCTGAATCTGGGCCGGGCGGGACGGTCTGCTTAGAAAGAATACATCTTTGCAAATAGGCTGAATCATTTTCTGTCATCTCCTTCCGCTTTTCCGCAAAGGCTGTGGAAAAGCGGCGTTTTTCTTTTCTTGCCTTTTGAATGGCCTTTTGGTATAATGGGCGTACTTTTGCGAGAGGAGCACGCCATGCGTTCCAAATACCCAAAATACGTCCTATTTCTGCTATACTGCGGCATGATGCTGTGGCTGCTGCTGGCAAGGACACCAAATGAAGCCGGTGTGCCGTTCTCCGTCTACTTCCACACCCATTTCAATCCCGTGCCTCTGCGGACCATCCGGCGGTTTTCCCGGCTGCTGCAGCCTCCGGTAAGGCCCTTTCTTCTGCGCATTGCCCTTCGGAATCTGCTGGGCAACATCGTCCTGTTCATTCCCCTGGGGTACTTTCTGCCCGCCATCAGCGCCTCTTTGCGGAAATTCTATCTGACCTTTCTTTCCGTGACGATCATCATTACCACCGTTGAGCTGGCCCAGCTGGTCTTCATGGTGGGCACCTGCGACATTGACGATCTGATTCTCAATCTTCTGGGCGCTTCCATGGGCTATGGGCTCTATCGGCTGACGAATCGGGGCTGATCAGTCGCTTTCGTCCACCCGCTCCGCTTTCAGGCATTTTCCCGTAGCCGCATCCAGGGTAAAGAGCACCCCCTCCATCTTTGTAGGGCCCTCTGCCCAGCGGTAGCGTTCCGTCAGATCTCCCCGGAAGCGGGCAATGGACAGCTCCGGGCGAATGCCCAGGACGCTGTCCCTGGGGCCGGTCATGCCCAAATCCGTCACGTAGCCCGTCCCCTTGGGCAGCACCCGGTTGTCCGCCGTGGGCACATGGGTGTGGGTTCCCCACACAGCGCTGACCCGACCGTCCAGCATATACCCCATGGCCAGCTTTTCGGAAGTGGCCTCTGCGTGCATCTCCACCAGAATGATTCTGGCGGAGATATTTTTTAACAGCTTTTCCACCATCAAAAAGGGATTGTCCGGGGTATAATCCATGTTGCAGCGGCCAATGAGGTCCACAACGGCCACATCGCCCGCCTTCGTCTCGTACACATCCCAGCCCCGGCCCGGTGCCTGGGGGGCCAGATTGGCAGGCCGCAGCACCCGGGAGGTATCCTCCAGATAGTCCACAATTTCCCGCTTGCCGAAGCTGTGGTTGCCCAAGGTGATCACATCCGCCCCGGCATCCAGAATATCCTCTGCCTGGTCCGGGGTAATGCCCACCACACTGGCATTCTCCCCGTTGACAATGACAAAATCCGCTTCCGTTTTCCGTTTCAGCTGCCGCAGCTTCCGCCGCACCCGCTCCATGCCGGGATTGCCCACCACATCTCCGATAGCCAGAACTTTGAATTCCATGGTTTTGCCTCTTTCCAGTTGTTTTCTTTATTATATACGGGAATTCCGGTTTTCACAAGAGGCGCGCAAAGATAAACACGCCAAAAGCTGCCTTCCCGGGAAACAGGAAGGCAGCTTTGATAGGATTTAGCACTTATGGCTGCATCCGCCGTGGCAGGAGGCGCAGTCGCCGCCGCAGGAGGATTTCCCCTGCTTGCGGTCTTTGACCATGCCTCTTACGATCAGGCATACCACAACCAGCAGCACGGCAAGAACCAATACAGTTCCCATAATGATTTCCTTTCTATGGATAGCGCCGCTGGGGGCGGCGAACCGTCCCCAGCATTTGAGATTTACACTTTCGCAGTCAGCTTGTCAGCTTCCTTGTAGGGACGGACCAGCATGTAGATCATGCAGCCAAGAACCGCCAGAGCGAAGATCAGGCCAATGACATTCACATTGCCGGTGAAGAGGTTGCCAAACTGATTGATCATCAGGCTGACGCAGTAGGCAAAGCCGCACTGATAGCCGATGGCGAACCAGGTCCACTTGGCGTTGTTCATTTCCCGCTTGATGGCGCCGATGGCTGCGAAGCAGGGGGCGCACAGCAGGTTGAACACCAGGAAGGACATGCCGGAGACAGGGGTGAAGGTAGCGGCCAGGGTCTCATACACATTGCCCGCAGCACCGTACAGGATACCCATGGTGCCGACAATGTTTTCCTTGGCCACCAGGCCGGTGATGGAGGCAACGGCTGCCTGCCACTCGCCCCAGCCGAGGGGTGCGAAGATCCAGGCAATCAGGCTGCCGATCCGGGCCAGGATGCTGAGATCCAGCTCATCCTCGGCCAGCATCCGGAAGCCATCCTCAGTGAAGCCAAAGTAGGAGGTGAACCACACAACGATGGTGGACAGCAGGATAATGGTACCGGCCTTCTTAATGAAGGACCAGCCGCGCTCCCAGGTGGAGCGGAGGACATTGCTCAGAGTGGGGATGTGATAGGGAGGCAGCTCCATAACGAAGGGAGCGGGGTCACCGGAGAACATCTTTGTCTTCTTCAGCATGATGCCGGAGACAACGATTGCGGCCATACCGATGAAGTAAGCACCGGTGGAAATCCAAGGGCTGCCGCCGAAGATGGCGCCTGCGATCATGGCGATGAAGGGAACCTTTGCGCCGCAGGGGATGAAGGTGGTGGTCATGATGGTCATACGGCGGTCACGCTCGTTCTCAATGGTACGGGAAGCCATGATACCAGGCACGCCGCAGCCCACGCCAACCAGCATGGGGATGAAGGACTTGCCGGACAGGCCGAAGCGGCGGAAGATCCGGTCCAGAACGAAGGCGATACGGGACATATAGCCGCAGCCTTCCAGAATGGCCAGCAGGAAGAACAGCACCAGCATCTGGGGCACAAAGCCCAGGACAGCGCCGACACCGGCCACAATACCGTCATTGATCAGACCGGAGAGCCAGTCAGCGCAGTTCAGGCTGTCCAGCAGATTTCCAACCAGCACAGGGATACCGGGGACCCACACGCCGTAGTCCGCGGGATCAGGCTCTGTGCCGTAGGCATCCAGAGCGGCCTGGATGGCATTGTAATCGGCAGTTTCGGTAGAGACAGCCAGAGTTTCTTCATCTTCCAGCTCGTAGTCGATGGAAGCACCTGCAGGAACGGCAGCACGCAGAGTGGCAATGGCCTCGGCGGCAGCAGCCTCGTCGTAGTCCTCGCTCTCGGAATCCAGAGCGGCTTCCAGTGTTTCATCGCCATATTCGGCAACCAGGGCGGAGATGATCTCGTTGGTGTCGCCGTACTCGTCAGCGGCTTCCTCATAGGCAGAGGAGCCGATGCCAAACAGATGGTAGCCGTCGCCGAACAGGCCGTCATTTGCCCAGTCGGTAGCGGGAGTACCCACGGCGATCATGGCGATGTAGTAAACCAGGAACATGACAACGGCGAAGATGGGCAGGCCCAGCCAGCGGTTGGTCACGATCTTGTCGATCTTATCGGAGGTGGTCAGCGCACCGGCGCTCTTCTTCTTGTAGCAGGACTTGATGATGTCCGCAATGTACACATACCGCTCGCCGGTGATGATAGACTCGGCATCGTCGTCGGATTCCTTCTCGGCGGCCTGGATATCGGTTTCGATGTGGGCCAGGGTGTCCTGGGGGATGTTCATCTGAGCCAGGACCTTGTCGTCACGCTCGAAGATCTTGATGGCGTACCAGCGCTGCTGTTCCTCGGGCATATTGTGCAGGACCGCCTCCTCGATGTGGGCAATGGCGTGCTCCACAGGGCCGGAGAAGGTGTGCATGGGAACGGTCTTGGGGCCCGAGGAGGCCTTGATGGCAGCCTCGGCAGCTTCCTGAATGCCGGTGCCCTTCAGAGCGGAGATCTCCACAACCTGGCAGCCCAGCTGACGGCTCAGCTCGGCCACATTGATCTTGTCGCCTGCCTTCTTGACCAGATCCATCATGTTGATGGCCACCACAACGGGGATGCCCAGCTCGGTCAGCTGGGTGGTCAGGTACAGGTTCCGCTCCAGGTTGGTGCCGTCGATGATGTTCAGGATGGCATCGGGGCGCTCGCCGATCAGATAGTTACGGGCCACCACTTCCTCCAGAGTGTAGGGGGACAGGGAGTAAATACCGGGCAGGTCGGTGATGATCACATCATCGTGCTTTTTCAGCTTGCCTTCCTTTTTCTCAACGGTAACGCCGGGCCAGTTGCCGACGAACTGGTTGGAACCGGTCAGGGCATTGAACAGCGTGGTCTTGCCACAGTTGGGGTTGCCTGCCAGAGCAATCCGAATGGTCTTGTTTTCCATGTGACTTACGAAACCTCCTTACTCTACTTCCACCATTTCGGCATCAGCCTTCCGGATGGACAGCTCATAGCCGCGGACGTTCAGCTGGATGGGGTCACCCAGAGGCGCCACCTTGCGGACCGTCACATCTACGCCCTTGGTCAGGCCCATATCCATGATCCGGCGGCGCACAGCGCCTTCGCCGTGGATCTTGACCACCTTGACGGTGGAGCCGATGGAAACTTCTCTCAACGTTTTCATTCTATTTCCTCCTAACTGCTTAAATACATAAGAAGTTATCAAAAACGGTCAGATCATGATCTTTCTGGCCATTTCTTCACTGATTGCAATGCGGGACTCCTTCACGTTTACGATCACGTTCCCGCCCAGACGGCTGATGACCTGCACATTACCGCCTACCACAAAGCCAAGGTTTTCCAGGTGCTTCTTCACTTCCGGAGAGCCTCCCACGCGGCGGATAATATTCACAGCATCATTGTCTGCAAAGGTCAGCGGCATCATATTTTCCCCCTCTTTCTTCCCATTGAATTCGGTTTTTGATTAGCACAGGCTAATCAAAGGGCTATAAAATAATTAGCTCTCGCTAACTGCCATAGATAATACACCGGATTTCCCCAGTTGTCAACGGGGTTAATTAAGGAAAGAAAAAGTTTGTCAGAACTTTCCAAAAATACAGTTAGCAATCGCAAACCATTTTGTACACCTTTGGCGCTTTTGCCGATACGGAAAAATAGTCTGCGGCAGCATAGCCGCCGCAGACAAAATATGCTCAAGAGAACCGGATCGAGCCCGCCATGGTGTCCAGGACCCTCCAGCGCGCCTCCGTCGCGTCCTTTGGACAGCGCAGGATGACGGCATAGCACCCGGAATCGCTCCGGTTCAGAATACACACCTCAACCTGCATGTCCACGCAGACTCCGCGGATCCGGCCGTCAACGCCCGTATCCTCTGTGCTGCTCCATTCCAGAGTTTCCCTGGCCCAGGCAACGGCCTCTGCCTGTCCGGTTTCCCCCAGGTCCACCACGGAAAGGCTTTCCCCAGCCTCGCCGTACCAGGTGTTGGCGTCGTGGTAGCCGATGGTCTCCTTCATGGCATTCCGCTCTCCCCAATAGCTCGGGATGTACAGGCTATAGCCGTCAAGAACTTCCAGATGGCATTCCATCATAGATTCCTCGTCCAAATTGAAAACACGATCCACCGGCATATTCAGGGTAACGGAATCGTAAAAATAAATGCTGTCCACCATACGGCACATCACTTCTTCGTCCCAGGTGTCATCGGTGTATTCCATCTGAATCACATAATTCGTGGTCTCGCCCAGCCGGGAAAACACCTCCATAGTCTTTCCTGCTCCTTCCGCGCCGCTGTGTACAGTCTGGGAATAGCGATTGACCAGCTGCAATTCTCCTTCCGTCCTCTGTCGGGTAACAGGCTCCTTTCCAAGATACGCAAGCCAGGACAGGGCATCCATATCTGTACCTGTCCTGATTACAGACAGCCGGGCGTCCGGGTCCTCGTCACAGACCCAGCGGTCCACCGCATACTGCCCGATCATTGTGCTTTCGTAGGTCCACCCGGTGATGGGCACATAGAGGGAAACAGCATCCGTTTCTGTCAGCTCACCGACAATGGGTCCGGATACGCCGCTTCTGCCGGAATAGCCCAGTGTAAGGCAGGAATTGCGGCGGGTCGTTGGAATCTTTTCCGTTCCCGGCATTGCCCGCCACCAGACGTCGTTCGTACTGGAATAATTGTCTCCCTGGGGCATGCGGATCACGGTCTTCCAGCCGTCCTCCCGGCGTTCCAGCCGGCCCCAGCCCCAGTGGCCCCCGTCCAGATAATAAAAGGTCCCGTCCTCTTTCAGGAAACTCATGTCCTGCCTGGTGTATTCCGCGCCGTAGATCCCGTCCCCGTTCTGCCAGAAAATCAGGGTCAGCACATGCTTTTTGTCTCTTTCAAACCGGATGGCCAGCTCCTCCTGGCCGTCCTGGTCCAGGTCGATCTTCACATAGGCCCTAGGAGCGCAGTCCGGGTCTTCCTCCTGGAGACGCTGGGTGTATTCCTCTATGGTCAGATCGCTGCCGTAGGTGTCGCTCTGAAAGCTGCGTTTACTGTTGACGATCTCCATCTGCCAGAGGGTTTCTTTTGCCTGCGTTGGAGCTGCCTGCTGGGCCGTCGGCTCCCGGGTCTGTTTTTCCAGCGCCCAGAAGAAGCCGCCAAGCATCAGTGCCGCAGCGGCAGCGACAGCCGCGAATTTCAGCACCGGCCGCCGTGCCCCGACGGCATAGCGGCCGCCGCTCCGATGGGCCTGGGCCTGCAATATGTAATTCTCCGGCAAGTCACCAAGCAGCTTCGCAAATTCCGTTTCCTTCATAGCAATCCCTCCCTCTTAAGATGGCTTTGCAGCTTTTTCCGGGTCCTGTGCAGCATGGAGCGCACCTTTCCCGACGAGAAGCCGAAGTGCAACGCAATGTCCTGAGCGCTGTCGAAATACCAGTACCGGCACAGGAAGACGCTGCGTTCCGTCTCCGGAAGGGTTCCCAGAAAGGCGGCCACGCTTTTTAACAGCTCCCGGCGCAGAACCTCCCCCTCGGGACTCTCCCCGCCGGGGACACAGCCGGAGAGCTCGTCCAGCGCAAGCTGCATTTCGCCGCCGCCCCGCTTCCCTGCCCGCCGCTCCCGCCAGCGGTCAATGGCCAGGTTCCGGGTAATGCTTCCCAAAAATGTCGCAAGGACCTGGGGGCTCTGGGGCGGGATGCTGTTCCAGGCCGAAAACCAGGTATCGCTGACGCACTCCTGGGCATCCTGTCGGTTCTCCAGGATGTTCATGGCAACGCTGTAGCAGTAGCCCCCGTATTTGGCCTCCGTCTCCCGGATGGCCTGTTCCGAACGGGTAAGATACAGCTCCAGGATCTTTCTGTCCTCCATGACGGCACCTCCTTTTGTCTCTCACCTCTATAGACGGAGAAAATCGGAAAGTGTTTCACACTTCCTATCAAAAAGCGGGCGACCAATCGGCCGCCCGCGATGTGTGAACTTAGTACGCAATACCCCAGTAGATCATCTTGCTTGCAGGCTTGCCGCAGCAGGCACAGGTGTCGCCCAGGTGCTCCTGCTTGAAGGGGATGCAGCGGGAGGACATGCCGGCCACTTCCTTCATCTTCAGCTCGCACTCCTGGCTGCCGCACCACATGGTCTTGATGAAGCCGCCGTTCTTCTCCTGGAGCTCCTTGGCCTCTTCCAGAGAATGGGCCTCGTAGATGTGATCCTCCAGGTTCTTCTTGGCCCGTTCGTACATACCCTGGTGGACCAGGTTCAGCTGCTCTTCCACAGCGGCTTCCAGGTCCTCCAGCTTGACGGTGACTTTCTCCCGGTCGGTCCGGCGGACCAGCACGCACTGGTCATTCTCCAGATCTCTGGGGCCGCACTCCACACGCAGGGGCACACCCTTCATCTCGTACTCGGCGCACTTCCAGCCCATGGAATTGTCGGAATCGTCTACCTTCACCCGGAAACCGGCCTTTTCCAGCCGGGCCTTCAGCGCCTCCGCAGCTTCCAGAACGCCGGGCTTGTGCTGGGCCACAGGCAGGATCACCACCTGCACAGGTGCGATCTTGGGGGGCAGCACCAGACCGTTGTTGTCACCGTGGGTCATGATGATGCCGCCGATCAGGCGGGTGGAAACGCCCCAGGAGGTCTGGAAGGGGCTTACCCGCTGGTTGTTCTTATCCGTAAAGGTGATATCAAAGGCCTTGGCGAAGCCGTCACCGAAGTAGTGAGAGGTGCCCGCCTGCAGGGCCTTGCGGTCGTGCATCATGCATTCGATGGTATAGGTTGCCTCTGCGCCGTTGAACTTCTCCTTCTCGGTCTTCTGGCCCCGGGTCACAGGCATTGCCAGGACATTCTCGCAGAAGTCGGCGTACAGGTTCAGCATCTGCTCGGTAAAGGCCTTGGCCTCCTCGGCAGTAGCGTGCATGGTGTGGCCCTCCTGCCACAGGAACTCCCGGTGGCGCAGGAAGGGGCGGCTGGTCTTCTCCCAGCGCAGCACGCTGCACCACTGGTTATACTTCATGGGCAGGTCCCGGTGGGACTGAATGACCTGGGCGAAATGGTCGCAGAACAGCGTCTCGGAGGTGGGGCGGATGCACAGCCGCTCCTCTAATCTTTCGTTGCCGCCCATGGTGACCCAGGCGCACTCGGGGGCAAAGCCCTCCACATGGTCCTTTTCCTTTTGCAGCAGGCTCTCGGGGATCAGCATGGGCATATAGACGTTCTGCACGCCCACCTTCTTAAACTCCGCATCCATGATGTGCTGAATGTTCTCCCAGATGGCATAGCCATAGGGCCGGTAAATGAAGATGCCCTTTACGGAGGAGTAGTCGATCAGCTGTGCCTTTTTGCACACATCGGTGTACCACTGGGCAAAATCGACCTCCATATCGGTGATCTGCTCAACCTTTTTATCCTTTGCCATTTTTATTTCATCCTCTCAGGTTTTCAAAAAAATTACTCACTATATTATAGCATATTTGTCAATAGCTTTTCGCTTGTTTGCCATTGTTTTTTTCGAGGATTTCTGCTATACTGTCCGAAGAAATATCTATGGAGGAAATGCCATGAAGTCCATACGAGAAATATACAAAATCGGCAAAGGCCCCTCTTCTTCCCACACCATGGGCCCCGAGCGGGCTGCCCGGCTCTTCCGGGAGGAGAATCCCCAGGCGGACAGCTTTCAGGTGATCCTCTATGGCTCCCTGAGCAAGACCGGCGTAGGCCACGGCACCGACCGGGTGCTGCGGGAAACCCTGGCCCCCCTGCCTGCGGAGATCATCTTTTCCGAAGAAGTGCTGCCCGGAAACCATCCCAACACCCTGGACTTCATCGCCAGAAAGGACGGAAAGGAGCTCAGCCGTCTGCGGGTGGAATCCGTCGGCGGCGGCGATATCCGCATTCCAGGCCGGGAGGACAGCGAGGGGGAGGAGGTCTATGTGGAGCACTCCTTTGCGGAAATCGCCGATTTCTGCAAATGGCGCTATATCCACACCCTCAGCGACTATGTGGAGCTGAACGAGGGCCCGGAAATCTGGGATTTCCTGCTCAACGTCTGGAAAGCCATGAAGCAGTCCATTGAAGACGGACTGGCCGCCACAGGCGTGCTGCCCGGCGGCCTGAATGTGCAGCGAAAGGCAAATTACCTCTATCATAAAAAGGCCGGCAGCGATGCCCCGGCCCTGGAAGAGTTCCAGAAAATCGCTGCCTACGCCTATGCCGTTGCCGAACAGAATGCAGACAACGGCACCATCGTCACCGCCCCCACCTGCGGAGCCTGCGGCGTGCTGCCCGCCGTGCTGAAATACGTCCAGGACACCAAGGGTCTATCCGACGAGGCTATCTGCCGGGGCCTGGCCACCGCCGGCATCATTGGCAATCTGACCAAGAGCAACGCCTCCATCTCCGGGGCGGAATGCGGCTGCCAGGCAGAGATCGGCACCGCCTGCTCCATGGCCGCCGCCGCTCTGGCAGAGCTGTACGGTCAGGACCTGGACCAGGTGGAGTACGCCGCCGAGGTTGCCATGGAGCACCACCTGGGGCTCACCTGTGACCCCATCTGCGGTCTGGTGCAGATTCCCTGCATCGAACGCAACGCCGTGGCCGCTATGCGGGCTATGAACGCCTGCAACCTGAGCTATTTCCTCACCGGCTCCCGGAACATCAGCTACGACATGGTCTGCCGGGCCATGCACGAAACCGGCATCAATCTGAACCAGCGCTTTCGGGAAACCAGCGAGGGCGGCCTTGCCAAGCTCTACGACCGAAAGAGCCGGAAATAAGTCCGGTATACTGTAACCACTGGAAATGCGGTGCGCAACACGCAAGGCACATTTATATCGTCTCAGATCAATGCGGCAGAGAAAATCTCTGCCGCATTTCGGGCTGTCGAAAAAACCCTTACGGGCTTTTCCGACAAGTTTTTGCAGTCTGCTGCGCGCATAATTTGTGCGCCTGCGGCACACAAATTCTACACTCCGCAGCCTGAGAAGTATTTTCTGTCAGGTACACGCCCCGACAGAAAATGATTTTGATTTTATTTGTCGGCCTACGCCGCCAAACTCTGCGAGGCTTTTTTGACAAGCTGCAATGCGGCAGGGAAAATCTCTGCCGCATTTTGTTTTTAAAAAAACTTGACAAATATATTGAGGTTCGATATAATACATTGCAGTTCGATATATCGAAGCAAGATAGTGAGGAATGTCTATGGACAGTAAAATAAGAAGGATTTATGTTCCCATGACAGAAAGCGGCTTTTATATCTTATTCTGTCTCCAGCAGCCTCAGCATGGCTATGGGATCAGCCAGCAGGTCCGGCGAATGACCGGCGGTGAATTGATCATCAGTGCGGGGACAATGTATGGAACACTTTCCAAAATGGAAAAAGATGGCTTGATCGTTTTTGAAAGAGAAGAAGAAAAGAGAAAGCTCTATCAAATCACCGAGCTTGGAAAAGAAGTCCTTCAGCTGGAAATGAAACGTATAGAACGGCTGTATAAGAACAGCAAAGGAGAGGAAATCCATGAATAACAAAAAAACGGTACTGCGCTTTTTCACCATTGCAGATTTTGAAGAGGAAGAAATTTGGCTGCACGATCAGCATAGGAACGGTTGGAAACTGGCAAAAATGATTCCGCCTTGTTTCTATATTTTCGAAAAGTGTACGCCGGCGGAAGTAACGTACCGGCTGGATTATAAAAACAATTTGGAAACCGGTGATTATTTTCAAATTTTTAAAGATTATGGCTGGGAATATATTTGCAGCTGTGTTGGATGGCTGTATTTTCGCAAACCGTCAACACAGATGGATTCCGAGCATGATGGCGAAATTTTTTCCGATGACGAATCGAGAATAGATATGATCGACCATGTGATAAAAACGCGGCTGCTCCCGGTTTTGATCATCTTTCTGTGCTGCATTCTTCCGAATTTTATAAGAAGTACGCAAACCAATTACCCGCTGGCAGCTGCATTCACCGTGTTCTTTTCAATCATGACGGTGCTGTATACTTATTTGATTGCTTATTGCGGTTTGAAGCTGCGAAAGCTGCGGAAGAAATACAGCTGTGATTGAACCGCAGCTTTCATGGGCATGGCATTAAAATACAGATGCAATCGTCCAAGCAGCCCTGAAGCACAAGCCATCCCGCAAAAAGGACCGTTCCCTCATCCTTAAGACTTCGGATGAGGCGAGCGGTTTCTTTTTATTATCTGCGGACGCGAAGCAATGCCATAGAAAGACGCAAGCTATCATCGAAATGAAGGATGCGATCGCCGCCGATGTGACCAAGGAAAACCGGCGCTACATCTTTGAGAACTTCACCGAGCACAATGTGTTCCTGCGTCCCGGTGCCAAGGTTGGCCAGTTCTACACGGACGGTGTGGATTATACACTGATGGGAAAAGTCCGGCACAAACCGGACTTTTCCACTAAGCTAAGCGGACCGCTGCATTTTCGCAGCGGCCCGCTTTTGCGTCCACATGATATCGTTTATAGGAAAAACTTCCGGTCCATGGTCTCCCGGGCCGGGCGGCAGACGGCCAGGAAAATCAGGGCGCCGCCCATGAGCACCAGCACCACCAGCGGATACCAGGACCAGCCGATGAACTTTTCCATCCGGAAGGTCAGCGTCATCAAGTATTCCATCAGAGGCATGAAGGCTCCCAGCAGCACCAGAGCCCCGCCGTAAATATACATCTCCGCCCCATGGGTGTACCGGGTCAGCACCACCACCGCCGTAACGAGCAGCCCCAAAAAGCCCGTTACCGGGAACGCGAAGCTGAGAAACCACCCGCCGTGAACGGAAAGATCAATATACAGCACATACAGCCCGGCCGCCAGGAAGGAGCAGGGTACGAAAACCACCGGATTTGGCCGGGCAAACCACTGGGGCAGCACCGCCGCCACATAGCACAGCAGAATGCCGCCGACTACATAGCCGGACCAGGTGATCCTTCCGTGGATCCCCAGGTCGCAGATCATGGTGATGAAAATGGGAATCAAAACCAGGATGGTAACGGCCCCCAGCACCGCCTTACTGTTGGTCTTCCCCCGGGGGTACCGGTCCGGCGGATAGAGGGCCTCCCCCTCCTGCCGCACAATATCCGGATGATAGGGCACCGTCCCGCACAGCGGGCACCTCTTTTCACTGTCCGCCAGCTTGACGCCGCAATTGATACAATACATTTTCCGCACCTCACTGTCTGCTGTTGGTCTGGACCTCCAGGCCCAGGCCCATATCCCGCAGAACTCGGAAGAAATGGGCCTCCAGGTCCGGCTCCCGGATATCGCGGGTAAAATTGATATACAAATGATCTCCAAAGGACAACGCGCTGCAATTCTGGGGGGCCGTTGCCTGGGCACTCAGGATGAAATCGAAACGCTGCACAAAGGGCAGCATTTCTTCCGGCAGACGAACCTGTCCCAGATTTGAGAAGCACAGGCAGGATTTCTTCTCGCCTACCGCATCGAAAACCGCCTTCATCACCGCATTTTTCAGGAACAGAGGCATGATGCGCACCACTGCCATTTTTTCACTGCTCACATTGACCGCAATGCGGCTGCTCATGATCTTCGGATTCACATCCAGCCCCATGCGATGCTTAACCGCCTGGCAAATCTCTGAAAAGCTGTATTCGCCCAGTCTGGGGTCAATCTCCGGGGTGGTATACAGAGCGAAGTTGCGCAGGGTGCTGCTGGGAAACAGCTTTCTCAGATTCACCGGGATCTGCACCCGGATGGGCTTTCTGGCGCGAAGGAAGGGAACCTGCTCCGCCTGCATATCCTGCAGGGCCATCATCAGGGCCGCGCACAGGAACGCCGTCAGGCTGACATCGTATGCATGGGCCTTTTCCAGCACCGCCTTTGTCTCCATCCGGAAACAGGTCAGATTCAAAAAGCCGTCACTTTCCGGTGTTCCCCAGGGGTGCCAGGCGTTGGGCTCCCGGCGGCTGGCATTGACGTTTCCCGCGTATTTCAGGAAGCTGTCCTCCAGCTCCTCCTCCCGGGGCTCCTCCAGCCGTCCAAGGACGCCCTCTGTAGCAGGCACGGCAATGCCGTATTTCTGCTGCAAATACTCCGCCGTCAGGGATTTCAGGAATACCATGCCGCCGTTTCCGTCCGTCACCGCATGGAAAAACTCCACGGCAATGCGCTTTTCATAGGCAATCACCCGGAAGGCACAGGTTCGAATCTCCCGGCGGCTCATGCGGGTCACAGGATAGCTGTTCTCTTCCCGGACAGCCGGGGCCCGCTCCCGCTGCTGGAAGTAATACCAGAACAGTCCCCGCCGCAGCCGCACGCACATGGAAGGGAACCGGCGCACCGTCACATCCAGCGCCGATTGCAGCACAGCCACATCTATTTCCTCCGTCAGCGTCACAGACAGGCGGAATACGTTGCTCCAACTCTGCCGCAGGGCCGCTGGATAGATTTTCGCCGCGTTGTCCAGCCGCATCCAGCGGAGCTTTCGCTCCCGGGACAGATACTTGGAGAGGAAGGCATTCATGGTCACCCAGTCCTCCCGGTCTTCGTTCAGGCCATAGAGAAGATAGGCATGCCACCGGCCGGGATGGACGGAGAGCTGGCTCACGTTGCCCTGCTTTAGGAGTTTGCTGTGCAGCATCTCGGAATCACTGCGCAGGATTTCATCCCCACCCACAAAAATCAGGGACGGCGGGAACTTTTTCAGGTCTCCCAGCAGCGGCGACACCAGAGGATTTTCCGTCGCATCCGAATAGCACTGGGCATAGAACCCCAGCTGCTCCCGGGACAGGGAAACATCGCATTCCTTATTGGTTTCAAAGCTCTCCCCAGAGAAGGTCAAATCCGTCCAGGGGGAAATGGCAACGATGCTGCCGGGCAGGGGCAGCCCCTGCTGCCGCAGATACAGGCATAGGGCAAAGCACAGCCCGCCGCCGGCACTCTCGCCGCACAGGCTGATTTTCTCTGGCAAATATCCTTTTTTCAGCAAATATTCATAGGCCTGGGCCGCATCCTCCACCGCCGCCGGGAACGGGAATTCCGGTGCCAGCCGGTAGGCTGCGCAGAAAACCTTTGCCCCGCATTCGTCGGCCAGAGCGGCGCCAAAGCCCAGGGCGTATTCCAGGCCGCCGCAGGTATAGCCGCCGCCGTGGAGATACAGAATCGTGCCGTCCCGCCGGGGATCATCCGGCAGCACCCAGGCCCCTTCGAAGTTTTCAAAATCATGGTGCTTCACCCGCACCTGCCCATGGTGGACCGCCCGCATGAGCTCCCCCACGGCATTCTGCCCCTTCCGGCTGGTCTCCAGCGAGCAGTTTGTAAGCCGCGGCTTCATATGTGCCAACCGCTCCCGCACCATTTTCGCAGATAATTGCATAGTAGTTCCTTCCTCTGTCCGCGCAAAGTCCCGATACTTGTTCTTTCGCTATAGCATACCATTTTTGCAGGGATCTTGCAACGTCCAAAGCGGAATTTTCACAATTTGGAAACAAGCACAGGGCTAACCTCTACTCCAATTCTTTCCGCAGCTTTTGCAGCGCCCGCTTCTCAATGCGGGAAATATAGCTCCGGCTGATGCCCAGCCGTTCCGCCACCTGCCGCTGCCGCAGTGGCGCCCGGCCTCCCAGGCCATAGCGCAGGATGACCACCGTCCGCTCCTGCTCCGTCAAGCACCGTCCCATAGCCTGCCGTAGCCGAAACACCGCCTCCCGGTCACTGACCTGCTCCAAAAGATCGCAATCCTCACAGATCACATCCATCAGTTCCAGCGGCGCCCCATCCGTCCCGGTCTCGATGTAGTCGGACAAGGACACATCCTGGGCGCTTTTGCGTGTAGAACGAAAGTACATCAAAATCTCATTTTCCACACACCGCGCCGCGTAGGTGGCAAGCCTTGTTCCTTTGGAAGCATCAAAAGTCGTAATTCCTTTGATCAGCCCAATGGTTCCGATAGAAATCAGGTCCTCCTGGTCGGCGGTTTGGGCGTAGTATTTCTTCATCACATGGGCCACCAGCCGCAGGTTTCGTTCCACCAGAATGTTTCTTGCCTCTAAATCCCCCTGCGCAGACAGTTCCAGATAATGCCGCTCCTCCTCGGCGCTCAATGGCTTTGGGAAGCTGCCGGAATGAAGCTGCAGGGAGTAAAACAGGCTGCTGAGCAGCAGCCACACGCTTGCGATCATCACCTTCACCTCAGCACTACCCTATTCCCCATTTCCCGGAGATATTCCGACGGGACACGCTTTGGTTTTATGATAATGCGAAAGCTGATTCAACAGCAGTATGCTGGGGCATACACACAAACCAGTTGCTTTGCCGCCATCTACAAGGAGACACTGTTTGCGTTTGCGGTTAGCGGGAAGGAATGCGGGAGTTTTACAATGTAATTTGCAAAGAAGCACAAACCCCGGCAAGCTTATCGCCTGCCGGGGCTATTTTACTCCCGTATAAATGCACCATCCCCCGACGGCACATCCTCCGCAACAAACCGCAGAACCTTCATGTGCAGATCGAACTTTTCCCGCAGCTCCATGATCTTCTGCATCATGGGCGTGTGATGATGTGCGTCAATGGCCTCCTGGTTTTCCCAGCTGTCGATGAGTAGAACGGTCTCTTCATCCTCCACGGGATAGAAATACGCATATTGCAGATTCCCGGGTTCTTCTCGGATTGCGGCGACTGTGCCGCTTTCCATCATTTCCCTGGCAAACTGGCGGGCAGATCCGTTTTTGCCGGAATAATAGATATTGACTGTGATGCTCATGTTGCTCCCCCTTCATTGCTTTTTCTTCATTGTACCCGAATGGCAGCACAAAATCAACCACTGCCAGCGCTTCGGACGGCGTATCTACGCTCGTCACTCTGCGTTTCGGCTTGATGGTTCTCTTGGTGAACATAAGTAGCCATCCTCACGCTTGGCAGCACCTAACACTTTGGCAATGCTCTGTGCAACCGAGGGCTTTTCAGCCAAAACTAATTTCATTTGCATCTGCTGCTTTCGCAAAAAAATTAGCAGCCACACACCATAGTGCATGACTGCTATGTAAAGAACTGTATTCTGTTTTAGTTCTACAAACTTGAAGTTATCGCTTTACTTTTGTTGTATCTTAGCCAAAATACTTTCTATTACAAGTGTTACTGTTATAAAGGCTCCTACAAGGGTATAGTAGTTTAAGCCATACATCAATGGCAAAAGAGAAATAACTACCGTAATAATGGAAAGGACAAACAATGCTTTGAGAACACTTTTCTTCTTCAATGAAAACAATGAAAGTAAGAAGATGGCAACAGTAAGTGTGGCTGTAATAAGTGGAGCAAAATTTGCATAGCCAAACGGTGTAAGGCTAAAGTATGAGAATGTTTCTTTTACTCTTTCTGTTGGAGATGTTGCAAAAATACAAACTGCTCCCAAGGGTAATAATTCTAACACTATTGTTAAAGCTGGCAAAACCGCTAAGCAGACTTTCTTCATGTTGTATATCTCCTTTACAAATTTCGATTTTTCATTCTCTGCGACTTCCCAATAAACGGGAAGTTGGTTACTTCTTGTAATTCATTTTCTTACTTAATACCCCAAACAAAGCCAATAAAAATATTCCAATTCCAAGCAATACGCCAGCCACTTTCATTAATTCATTGTTTGTATACTCTGTATCCGGAAGAATCCCATACTTGTAATAAGAATAACTAACATGGTCTGTGGTATATGCAGCTATGGAATCTCCTACATTATATTCCGAATATACAAATCCCGGTACTTGCATTCGCTTGTGATAATCATTCACTTTTCCATTGTTGTAGTAGAAGAAATAATTCTGAGATATCGTATCAGCCGAAGCATCTTCAGCCCTTTTACCTGTAATCACAATATCCTCCATATAATAATCTTCTCCCAGTACCATCTCTTCCATTTGTGTATTAAATGCTTTAGATGTCAGAAGTATATTTATCCAGACTGTAATGAAAGCTATACTTAAAATAATGAAACAAATCCAAAACAAAATTTCCTTTTGCTTTCCACTTAATAGTTCTTTTGATTCTTGATGCTTAACCAATTTATTACTCATTCCATAATACCTCTAAAGTACTTTTTTCTTCTTCCTTCCCTTCGTCCAAGAAGTGTATCTCACTCAAAGAACTCGGTCAATCCCGATTTCTCAGTTTCAAAAATTGGCATTTATATAATTGGTGTGCCTATCTGCTTATCTATTCTCCATGCAGCATCCCCGTAGGTGCACAGATCACGTTCTGCTGTGACGGAAATGAGAACAATGGTAGCCTATGCGAAGTCGTTGATGACAAGCACGTGCGCTTCGGCAACGAAACCTGGTCCCTCACCGCACTGGCAAAGCACCTGCTGAGCACCAACACCTCCATTGCCGGCCCTCAGTATTTCAAATACAAGGGCGAATGGTTAAACGTACTCCGTGCCCGCTTGGAGGGTAGAGCATAACTAGAAACCCGACTATGCGTTAAATGGGGTATCAGTTTCCGTAGAATTCCAGAAATTTTCGGGTTTCCTCCCGCTCCGGGTGGTACAGCAGCCTTTCGGCAGGGCCTTGTTCCAGCAGTTCTCCTTTTCGGAAGAACAGCACCTGATCGGCGATCCGTCTCGCCTGCTGAAGGGAATGGGTGATCAGGAGCAGCACGCAGCCCGTATCCTGCACATATTGCCGGATCAGCTCCTCCGCAGCCACAGTTGTTTCCTCATCCATCGCAGCGGTGGGCTCGTCAAGGATTGCAAGAGCATAGGTATTCATCATCAGCCTGGCCATTGCCATCCGGGCCGTTTCGCCCCCGGAGAGCCTGTCTGCCCGTTTATTTTCCAGCTCCGTCAGCGACAGGACCTCCATAAGCCGCCGGGCATCCTGGAGGGTTCCTCCCCCCAGCAGAAGGTTCTTCTTCACTGACATCCGAAAGCCATAGGGCTTCTGGGGCAGATACCCTACCTGCGGAACAGGTGCAAGCTTTTCGTCTGCCGGGACGATCCCGGCAAGAATTTTGGAAAATGTTGATTTTCCGCTGCCGTTTGCCCCCAGGACCCCGTAGATCTTCCCCGGTGTGAACTCCATACCCGGAAAATTCAGCACCCGATTTCTGCCGTAGGTTTTGGTAAATCCAGGAATGATCATTGACTGAGCCCCCTTTGCAGAAGAGATATGACGATATTGACCAGCAGCGACAGTGCCAGCAGGATCATTCCCAGCGCAATTCCCAGGGAAAAATTCCCCTGATTGGTATACTGCATGATGGCCGTGGTCATCACATTGGTTTTCCAGGCAATGGCACCGCCCACCATGGACACGGCTCCTACCTCGGCAATGGAGCGGGAAAAAGCCAGAAGATAGGACGATATTATGGAATACAGGCTTTCGTTGCACAGCAGCAGAAAGGTTTTTCCCCTTTTCAGCCCCAGGCCCCTGGCCGTTTCCCGAATTGCCGGAGAGATCCCTGCCACATAGGTTTCCATGGCACCCACCACAATGGGGGTGATCAAAAGCACCTGTGCAAGGATCATAATTTTTACGGTAAACAGCAGCTTCAAATGGCGAAACGGCCCCACGCCGGAAAACAGCATATAAAACAGCAGTCCGCAGACTACAGGAGGCATGCCCATCAGTGTCCGGTTCAGCACAAGCAGCACCCCTCTGCCAGGGAATCGGTTATCCCCCAGCCATATTCCCAGAGGCACGCCCAAAAGCAGGGCGATCAGGGAGCTTTTCAGGCTCATTTGTGCTGTGACCCTGAGAATATTCAGCAACTCTGCATCGGCAGACACGACCAGCGAAATGGCTTTCTGTAAGGCGATTCCCACGGTGCAGCCTCCTTTTTTCTGAAAATCCCGTGGGGATGCTTCCCCACGGGATTCAGTTTAATCTGTTTATTGCAAAAAATCAATCCTTAGCCCATGACACCGTCATTGGCAACAAAGGTCAGGAAGGTTGCCTTATCCGTCAGGATATAGGCGCCCATTTCCTCTGCCATCACAAGGCAGGCGCCCATGCCTGCATTGGCAGAAACATACCACTTGGTATAATTGGCGAAGGAAGCAGGCTCCTTGGTGATGCCCAGGGCCTCCGGCCACAGGGACAGCTCCTTGGAGTGGGTGCCGGAACCGTCACCACGGGAAATAAAGGTATATTCCCCAGCGGCAATGGCTGCGAAGGCATCCAGAACGGAATCCGCATCCTTGACCCCGGCCGGATCGGCAGAAGGTCCGCACAGGACAAAATAGTTATACAGGAAGGAAATACGTTCAGACTGGAAGCCCTCCACCACACGGGCAAAGCCATCTTCCACGAAAGCTTCCTCCTGACTCTTGGCATGAACCAGAATCAAATCGGCATTGCCGAATTTTGCGGCACTGATGGCCTTGCCGGTACCGGCGGACTGAACCTCCACCGTATAACCGTAGGCAGACTCAAACACAGGCAGCAGATAGCCCAGCAGGCCGGAATCCTTAACGGAGGTGGTGGTAGAAAGACGGATGACCTTGGTTTCCTCGGTGGCATGGGCGATCTCGCCAGTATACACAGGCGCACCGTCCTTCACATAGAACAGGTATTCCCCATACTCGTTAAAGCCGTAGTTCCCCGCCATATCCAGGGCTTCCTGGCTCAGGAACCACTGGATCAATGCATCCGCACCGGCAGTATTCACCGCCACATCGGAAACGGCATTGCCATCGGCATCGGTGAAGGGAGCCTGAGGGTCCACAGCAAGCAGCGTGTAGGTATTGAGCATCTTGTCATCTGCTTCCTTGAGGATGCAGGTATCCACCATCATACCGGTCTGGGCAGGCGGCTCGGTGGGCGCCTGGGTCGGTGCTTCGGTGACAGGCTGCACAGAAGGTGCATCGGTGGCAGGCTGGGTTTCCGCAGGTTTTGCGCCGCAGGCTGCCAAACCGAAAACCATCACCAGAGCCAGCATCAGGGACAAACACTTTTTCATTGTCATACCTCCTCAAAATAGAAAAAGACCAGCCGATTTCCGCACCGACAAAAGCACAGCAATTTGCTGCACCTGTGCAACAGTGTCTGGAAAGAGGCTCGTCCACCGCTTTGCAAACATGGAATCGGTCACATCCACAAAAATCGACCAATCATTTGTGCATATTATAGCACAGTTGACGGAAGAAAACAAGTCGGTATTTTTTTGAACTGTGCGAAATTGTGCGAAACACAATGAAACAGCACGAAACAAAGGTTTCGCATTTTGTTTTGATATGGTAAGATTGTAGGACAAGAATCAAAACAGGAGGATCGTAATATGCGCAAAAACAATAGTCCTTCCATGGATGCGTGGCTGGCAGAGGCCAAAGCCCAGGAAAATGCATCCAAAATCGGCATGTATCTGACCCACAACGGCACTGTCCGGGAAAGTGCCCGGGACATGGTGCGCCACGGCCGTCAGGACACCCGCCCGGTTGTGGGGATGCAGTTTTCCTATGACCAGAAGGCCGTGGATGAGATCATTGCCCAGACCTATCAGCGGGAAGGGATCTACTACATCCGGGTTTGGCTGAATCAGGGGGTGCTGTCGGTGGGGGACGACATTATGTACGTGCTCATCGGCGGAGATATTCGCCCCAGAGTTGTAGCAGCTCTGGAGGAGCTGGTAGGACGCATCAAAAAAGAATGTGTCACAGAAACCGAGCTGTACGCCGACAATCCATGAAATACTGCAATGGGGCTGTTAGAAAACGCTCTGTCATTGCGAACCAGCGCGCACGCTGGTGTGGCAATCCCCCGGATTTTCAAACATCTTGGTAGTAAAACCAGTCTGTTACCATTCAACCGGGGGGCTGCCACACCAGTGACATCGGTCACTGGTTCGCAGCGACATACTTTTCTAACAGCCCCGTTTTTTACTTTGCACAGTCTGCGCTGCCCTCGCTGTAAAGCATATCCAGGCCGTGGGCCACAGGATCGATCACCGCCAGAATATTTTCGGCGGATGCCTTCTTGCTTCCGGGCAGATTGATGATCAGGCTCCGTTTGCGGATCCCCGCTGCACTGCGGGACAAGCACCCTTTGGGGGTGATGCGCATGGACTCCGCCCGCATGGCTTCGGGAATACCGGGGGTCGGCCGTTCTATCACCGCCATGGTGGCCTCCGGAGTGATGTCTCTGGGGGAAAATCCGGTGCCGCCGGTGGTGAGGATCAAGGCGATTCCCAAGGTATCTGCACACTTGCACAACTCTCTGCGGATCATCTCTGAATCATCGGGAACGATGGCGGTATAGGTCACTTCAAAGCCCTTTTCCCTCAGGATCCGAACCAGATTCGGGCCGCTGGTATCCTCCCGCAGGCCCTGGTAGCCTTTGTCACTGACGGTGATCACTGCTGCTGTATATGCCATTGTCATTCCTCCCGTTTGTAGTCCCCGTGGACACCGCCGGTCTTGCTCAGCAAGCGGATATCCGTGATGGTCATGTCCTTCTGCACTGCCTTGCACATATCATACACCGTCAGCGCCGCCGTGCTCACCGCAGTAAGTGCCTCCATCTCCACCCCGGTACGGCCATCACAGCAGACCGATGCCGTGATCTCCACACTGTGTCGCTCCTCATCCAGATGCAGCTCCAAATCGATCCCCTCGACCTGGACAATATGGCACATGGGGATCAGGTCCGGGGTGCGCTTTGCCCCCATGACCCCGGCGATCTGCGCCACCGTCAGCACATCTCCCTTTTTCATCCCGCCGCTGCGGATCAGGGAAAAGGTGTGTTCATTCACCAGCACCCTGCCGGCTGCCACAGCGACCCTTTGGGTGATGGGTTTTTCCCCCACATTCACCATTTTTGCCCGGCCCTGGTCATTAAAATGGGTAAAATCCGACATGTTTAACCTCCGATCTGATTCATGGTTCTGCCTGCTCCGGATTTATGGGCTGCATCCAGATCCCCGTGCCACCGGGGTTTCCCATAAATGGCAGCTTCCAGCTGGGCCCGCATTGCCTCAAAATCCAGCCCCTTCAGGGGATATTCTGCATTGGAATGAAGGCAGGGCTTCACCTTTCCGTCTGCCGTCAGGCGAATGCGATTACATTCAGCACAGAAATGGTCGCTTACCGGGCTGATCAGCCCGATATTCCCCTGCGCACCGGGCAAACGGTAGAGCTTTGCCACACCGCCGTCCTTTGCAACGCTCTGGGCATCCTCCAGTACCTGCAAAACCCGGGTATAGGGGATATATGCCTCCGGCCCAAAGCCTGCGCTGTCGCACATGGGCATCATTTCGATGAAGCGCATATCCACAGGGTACTGCCTGGTAAGCTGTGCCAGGGGAAGGATCTCGTCATCATTGAACCCGCCGATGAGCACTGCATTGAGCTTGATCTTGCGGAAGCCTGCATCCAAGGCTGCATGGAATCCCCGCCAAAAATCCTCCAGATTTCCGTTTCTTGTGATTTCAGCATACTTTTCCGGGTTTAGTGTGTCAACACTCAGGTTGACCCGGCTGACCCCCGCCTCTTTCAGCGGCTTTGCCAGCTCCGGCAGCAGGGTTCCGTTGGTGGTCAGGCATACCTCCCGGATCCCCGGGACTGCCGCTGCTCTGCGGCAGATGGAAACAATATTCCGCTTGACCAGAGGCTCACCCCCGGTGAACCGCAGCTTGGTGATCCCCAGAGATGCGGCAGCCTCCACCGCCCGGATGATCTCATCCTCGTTGAGCATATCCTCGTGGCGTTTTTTGCATACCCCGTCCTCCGGCATACAGTACCGGCAGCGAAGGTTGCACAGCTCTGTAACGGAAATACGCAGATATGTGATTTTCCGTCCAAATTGATCGTTCATAGCCCACCTCGTATCTTTTCGGCAGCGGCCATCCCGGCGCGGCTCCCCTCTGCCGTAACGCCCTCTACCATCGGGTGAATGTGATTGCAGTTTCCGCATAAAAACAGCCATTCCGGCTCTCCCAGCCCCGCAATCAGGGTGCGTTCCGGCCGCAGACCTGCGGCAATCAGCAGGCTTTTGCAGGGAAGGCACCCGCCCCCGGACAGCCGGCATTGCTCCAGATACCGCTGCCCCATCACCTCTGTAACGGTCTGACCGCAGATCAGCCCAATGGGATAGTCTGTAAGGCAGCGGCGGTTTCGTGCCATACCGCCGCAGGTCTGCCGCTGCTCCACCAGTGTCACCGGAATATCCAGTGCTGCAATTTGGTCTGCCATGATCAGCCCGATGTCTCCGCTTCCCAGTATCACCACCGGCCCGGGCGGTATGATCCCATGCAGGTTCATCATTTCCTGCATCTGGCCTGCGGTATAGATCCCCTGGGGTCTTGTCCCGGCAATGGGCAAGGCCCCCGCCGGAATCTCCCGGCAGCCTGTTGCAAGGATCAGGCAGGAAAATGCCAGTTCCCGTCCTCCGGACAATCGGGCAATTTTCGATTTTTCCACAGACAAAACGGTGGTATTGGGGATAAATGCCGCCTCCTTCGGAAAGGACTCCAAAAGACTGTCCGCATATTCAGTCCCCGTCCGGTTCGCTCCAAAGCCCGGGTGGCTGCATTGGAGCAGCACACCGCCCAGTCTCGGTTTCCTGTCCACAACTGCGACCTTACAGCCCCGGGCGCAGGCCGACTTTGCTGCGGCGATCCCGGCCGCTCCGCCGCCGATGATCAGAATATCAACCCGCTCCATAACCGGCCTCCTTCAGGAGCCGGGAAATGGCATAGCTGCATCGGCTGCCCTGACACGGCCCCATGCCGCTGCCCACCCGGCGCTTAACACCGTCTACGGTAACCGCCCCCCGGCGGATGGCTTCCTCTATTTCCCCACGGGTGATGCCCTGGCACTGGCAAACGATTTCCGGGTCTTCCGTCCTGGGGATCCCCTTTCGCCGTGGATCAAAATTCGGGTTTTCCGCAGCCCCCAACCAACCGGCTGCCTGCTCCGCCACATATTTTCCCAGTTCATCGGCACAGGTAAGTCCGGGCGTCTTGATCCCCACCAGGCTGTAAAATCCCGGCCCCGGCGACAGAATGCAGAAATCATGCAGGCTTTCCCCGCCATTGCCATAGGGATTGGGGCGCATTGCCCCAAAGGAGCGTATGATCTGCGCCTCTGACAGTTCCGGCAGCAGTGCTTTGGCCCGGGCTTTCAGCGCAGCCAGCCCTTCTGCGGTGGTGGCAAAGGGCACTTCCGCAGGTCTGCGCATACCGCTGAGCAGCAGATTTCCCTCCACACAGGGGATCAATGTGATTCCCTTCCCGCAGGCCTCCGCCTGCTCAAAGATGATATGGCCGGGTTTTGCCGCCGACCGATCCAGCACCAGATAATCCGCCCCATCCCAATGCAGGCGAACATCCGGCGGAAACAGCATTTCCTGAACCTGATCGGCATAGAGCCCTGCGCAGTTGATCACCGCCTTGCAGGCAATGTCCCCCCGATTGGTTTGAAGCACATATCCCTCTGCCCGTGATTTGATATGGGTGACACCGGTAGAAAGCATGGGAACCACACCGTTGCGAACCCCATTTTCAAAGGCTGCGATCCCCAGGCTCCAGGGGTTCACCGTTCCCGTACTGGGTGCATACAGCGCTCCTGCCACACCGGGGGGCAAGGCGGGTTCCATCTGCCGTACCTGCCCCTCGGACAGCATTTGCAGCCCCGGTACACCGTTGGCCAGCCCATTTTCCAGCTTTTGCCGAAGTCTGGGCAAGGATTTTTCATCATAGGTCACCATCAGGGAGCCGCATCTGCTGAAGGGCACATCCAGTTCCCTGCACAGTGTATCAAAGTTTCTGTTTCCGGCCACGGTCATGGCCGCCTTGCGGCTGCCGGGCCGGTTGTCATAGCCTGCATACACAATGGCGCTGTTGGCTCGGGTGATCCCGGTGCAAACATCCGGTTCTTTTTCTAGCAGGATAACGGACAGCTTCCACCGCATCAGGCTCCGGGCGACAAAGCACCCCAGAATCCCCCCACCGATGACCGCTACATCCGCCTGTTTCATAGGCAAAGGACTTGACCGGGATGATCTGCGGTATAGCCGCCCATGGACAGGATCTTCTCCCGGAAGGCATCGCTTCTGAGAATGGTCAGAAGCTGCTGCACCATGGGGCTGTCCCAGGCATGATCGGGAATGATCAGATCGTATTCCTCAATGCAGATGGGGATAAAATCCAGATCATACAGCTTGGCAGCGGAATAAATGCCCATGCCCACATCGGCACTGCCGCAGGCGATCTGGGCTGCCACAGAGGTATGGGTCAGCTCCTCACGGGTATAGCCATACACATCCGAGGGCTCCACCTTTTCCCGGCTGCACAAATAATCTGTCAGAATTCTGGTGCCGGAGCCCTTTTGGCGATTTACATAGCGAATGCCCTGCCGGGAAATATCTGCAAAGCTGCAAATATTCAGCGGATTCCCCCGGGCAACCATCAGCCCCTGCTGACGGCCCACGCAGGATACCAGCTTCACATCCCCCTTGGGAAAGTATTTTCTGATAAAACTGCGGTTGTAGGTTCCGTCAGCAGTATCCAGCAGATGGCAGCCCGCCATATGGGCTTCGCCCCGGCGGATGGCCATGATGCCGCCCATGGAGCCGACATGGGAGGAGCTCATGTAAAGCCGGGGGTCTCCCAGATGGAGCATATCCGCCAGCTCGTCCAGCAGCGGGTCGTGGCTTCCGATGACCACCAGCGTATTGCGTAATTTCTCCATGGGGCTGAGCAGCCGCAGGGTCACTTCTTCCCCGGCTTCATAGCCCTCCAACCCCTGGGGAACTTCCAGAATACCGTCCGCCTTCATAAAGGAGGACACCACGCCGCTGCCCCGGCTCAGGGGAGAGGCCATCAGCCGCCCGCCTACAGCGCCCATGCGTACCCGGACAAATTCCTGATATTTCAGTCCGCTTACCACCGGACGGGTCAGCGTTGCCTGGGCATAATGCTCCGGCTGGGCAGCGGTTTTCAACCAATGCTCGATCAGAGGCTTTAGGAACTGCTCGATCACAATGATGCCGGACACCGGGTACCCCGGCACACCCAGAATCGCCGTTTTCCCCCGGCAGCCCAAAATTGCAGGCTTTCCGGGCTTGATGGCAATGCCGTGATACAGCACCTGCCCCAGCTGGCGAATGACCTGTGCGGAAAAATCCTCCCGCCCGGCAGAAGATCCGGCATTGAGGATCACCATGTCGCATTGGTTGGAAGCCTTTTCCACCGTGGCCTTGATCCGGTCAAAATCATCCGGGACAATGGGATACACCACCGGTTCAGCACCCCACTGGCGCACCATTGCGGAAAAAATGGAACCGTTGAACTCCAGAATGTCACCGGGCCTGGGATCGGTGCAGGGCGGGATGATCTCGTCTCCCGTGGGAATGATCCCCACCACAGGTCTGCGGATCACCCGCAGCTCCAAAACGCCGCCGGCGATCATGGCACCGATGGCCGCAGGCGTGACCGTCATATGCCCGGGCAGGATCATTTCTCCGGCGCACACATCCTCCCCGATCTGGCGGATATGCTGCCACGGTGCAGCAGCGGCATGGATGGTAATGGAGCCATCCTCATTTTTTACAAGATCCTCTACCATGATCACCGCATCCCGGCCTTCCGGCACCGGATCACCGGTATCCAGAACGGTGAATTGCTCCGGGTGCAGAGTCACCGGCGTGGTTTCGGTGGCACCAAAGGTATCTCTGGCACAAACCGCCACACCGTCCATGGCACTGGCGGTATAATGCGGCGCACAGATATGGGCATAAACCGCCTCAGCCGTTACCCGTCCGCAGCTTTCATATACGGGAATGACCTGGGTCTGCGGTTCAAATCCCTGATGTTCCAGCAATTCCAGATATTCCCTGCGTGCCTGTTCCAAAGGCACATTGGTCAAATACTCAAATCCCATACGCTCATACCCCCGATAGGATGGTTACCTGGATCTCCGCGCCCTGCGGGATGCCCTCGCAGTCCCGGCTGATACAGAAATATCCGTCTGCCCCTGCCAGTGTGGTGATCAGGCCGGATTTCCCCCGAATGGGCTGTGCCAGCAGCTGTGTGTCTTTTCTGATCAGGCGGCAGCAGTGATACTGGGCTCTGCCATGGTTGGCAGAGATGCTTTCCGTGACTTTGGCGGTGACGGTATAGGCCGCCTGTTCCCGCCCGGTAAGCCGCCCCAGCAGCGGCATTACAAACAATCTGGTGATGAAATAGGCTGCCACCGGATGCCCCGGCAGCCCCACAATGGGTTTTCCCCCGGCCTTGCCCAGAATGGTGGGTTTACCGGGCTTGATGGCAATGCCGTGCAGCAGCAGTTCCCCGGCGGACTGAATGATCCGGCAGGCCGCATCCTTTACCCCCACACTGCTTCCACCGGAAAGCAGCACCCCATGGCAATCGGCAAGTGCCTGCTCCACCTTTTCTGCCAGGAGGGCCTCATCATCCGCCACAATGCCGTAATTGATCACCTGACAGCCAAAGGCATTCAGCATGGCCTCCAGCATGGGGCTGTTCACATCCCGCACCTGTCCGGGGCCTGGCTGCATCTCCGGCGGCACCAGTTCATCTCCCGTGGAAATAACCCCCACCGTCAATCTTTTTGCCACCGGCACACGAACGCAGCCTATGGCCGCCAGTGCGCCAATATCCGCATCGGACAAAACCCTGCCTTTTTTCAGGATCACCTTGCCGGGGTACACATCGTCCCCCCGGAAAATCATATTCATCCCCGGGGCAGCAGCCTTGGACACCCCGATGGAACCGTCACCGTAATCCTCGGTGTATTCCATCATAACCACGCTGTCAGCCCCGGCAGGGATCGCACCACCGGTGGGAACCGCCGCACATTCTCCGGGATTCAGGGCGAAATCCGCCCCTTCCCCCATAAGAACGGCAGCCTGCACCGGCAGGATCGCCGGAATGGCATCGGTACAGCCAAAGGTATCCCCGGCACGGACCGCATATCCGTCCACCGTAGACCGGTCAAAATCCGGCACATATTCCCGGGCTTCAATATTCTCTGCCAGGGTTCGCCCCAGTGCTTGCCGCAAAGGAACCCTTTCCTCCTCGTTCAGGGGAGAAAACTCCGACTGGATCATCGCCAGAACCTGCTCCGGCGTTTTTACATAGAGCATACTAGACCTCCACCATCATTTTTCCAAGATCACGGTAGTCGTTGCCGGAAAACTCCCCGACCTCCCTGTGAAATATGGGAGAGGACAGGATCTCCAGCAGCTTTTGCACCGCAGGCGTATCCAAAGAATCCTTCCGGAGGACCAGATCAAACCGTTCCTTTTGCAGGGGCACAAAATCCACCGTATCGATTTGCCGGGATACCCGTTCCGTGCCCACTGCCAGATCCGCCTCTCCTGCCCCGATTGCCGAGGCTACGGTCAGGTGGGACTGCTTTATCGTGTTGTAGCCCCGAACCTGGGAAGGCGGTATGTGCAGTTTTTTCAGTTGGGTATCCAGCAGGATCCGGGCGGATGATCCCACCCGGCGATTGAGTATGGATAGATCCCCTCTGCCCAGATCCTGCCAGCTCCGGATGTTTTTTGGGTTTCCTTTCTGGACATAGAACCCCTGGGTGCGGTAAGACAGATTCACCAGCACCGCCGGAACACCGGGCATCAGGCTTCGGACAAAGGACTCGTTGTATCCGCTGCCGTCATAGAGATGGCAGGCTGCCCCATGGACATTCCCCTGATACAGTGCCAGCAGCCCCTCAAAGCTGGACAGATAGGTACGCCCGGTGGGAATACGCTCCTGCCGGAGATGATCTGCCAGAATATCCAGCACCACATCCTGCCCGGATAGGATCAGCTCCGGTGCAGGCTCGCAGGGCGGTGTCAGCAGGGTGGAATGGGTATCGATCCGCTGCACAGGTGCTGTGGAATGTTCGTGACGGGAGCGTGCTATGTAGGCATCCACATCGTCCTGCGTGAAGCGAACCTTGCGGCCGATCTTGTAGGAATGGATCTCCCCTTTTCGGATCAGATCGTATATGGTGGATTTGCTGACATGGAGGATGTCAGCCACCTCCTGCGTGGACAGGGACTGATTCTGTGCCATGGTGCCGCCTCCTTGGGGTTGTGATAGCATATATTATACAACGATTCGATTTCCACTACAATAGCAAGCCGAAAACAGTATGTGCGTTTTCGTATTATTTCATATCATTTCGCGCACTGTATCGTAAGACATTCCAAAAATCTACGTGTAAATTGGGTTCGTTTCATGCATTTTCACGCAGGTTTTGTCTCCACGCCTTGATACCGCCGGATTTTATACTATAATTAAATTACAAAGATCATACACCAAAACTATTTTATGGAGGTATTGGAAATGGCTGGTGCATATTACGAAAAAATCGCCCGCATTAACCTGACCACCGGTGAGATCAGGGTGGAGCCCCTGGATCTGGACCTGGCTCACAAATTCATTGGCGGTCGTGGCCTGGGCACCAAGATGCTCTATGACGAGGGCATCGCTACCGTTGATCCCCTGTCCCCGGAGAACAAGCTGATCTACATCACCGGCCCCATGACCGGTGCAGCAGCTCCCTCCACCGGTCGGTACATGGTCTGTACCAAATCCCCCCTGACCGGTATGATCGCCTGCTCCAACTCCGGCGGCATCTGGGGTGCCAAGTTGAAGTACGCCGGCTGGGATGCCATCATCGTAGAGGGTGAAGCTCCCGACTGGACCTACATCAACATTGTGGACGACAAGATCGAGCTGCTGGATGCCCGGGAATACTGCGGCGTTATGAGCGAGGAAATGGACGAAAAGCTCCGTGCCAAGCACGGTGCAGAGGCTTCTGTTCTGAACATCGGCCCCGCCGGCGAAAAGAAGGTTCTGCTGGCCGCCATTATGAACGACAAGGATCGTGCCGCAGGCCGCTCCGGTGTCGGTGCGGTTATGGGCAGCAAAAAGTTGAAGGCCATCGTTGTAAAGGCTACCCGCAAGGCTCTGGACAATATCGCTGATCTGGATGCGCTGAAGGTCGCCGCCAAAAATGCCATGGAGGTCATCAGGGCCAATCCCGTCACCGGTTCCGGTCTGCGTCAGCTGGGTACCGCCGTTCTGGTGAACATCATCAACAACATCGGCGCATTCCCCACCAAGAACTGGCAGGAAAGCTACTATGAAAAGGGCGAGGACATCTCCGGCGAGACCCTTGCGGAAACCTATCTGGTGAAGCCCAGCGCCTGCCACCGCTGCCCCATCGCCTGTGGCCGTGTGGTCAATGTAAACGGCAAGGTTGTCGGCGGTCCCGAATACGAGCCTCTGTGGGCTTACGGCGGCAACTGCGGCAACAACGACCTGAACGTGATCGACGAATGCAATATGCTCTGCAACGAATACGGTCTGGATGCCATCTCCGTCCCCTGCACCATCGCCGCTGCCATGGAGCTGTATCAGAGAGGCTATATCAAGGAAGAAGAATGTGCCGGCGTTCCTCTGGAATGGGGCTCCACCAAGGCACTGGTAGAATGGACCAAGCGTATGGGCGATCCGAAAACGGAGCTGGACTGGCTGATGAGCTCCGGCTCTGCCCGCCTGTGCGAGCATTACGGTCATCCCGAGATTTCCATGAGCGTCAAAAAACAGGAAATGCCCGCCTATGACGCCCGTGCCATTCAGGGCATTGGCATCACCTATGCCACATCCAACCGCGGCGGCTGCCATGTCCGTGGCTATATGATCTCCCCGGAGGTTTTGGGTCTGCCCCAGCAGCTGGATCGAACCGTTACCAACGAAAAGGCCGCCTGGGTGAAAACCTTCCAGGATCTGACCGCAGTGATCGACTCCATGGGCCACTGCCTGTTTACCTCCTTCGCCATGGGTGCCAAGGAATATACGGATCTGCTGAATGCCGCCACCGGAACCAGCTGGACCGTGGATGAGGTGCTGGAGATCGGTGACCGGATCTATAACATTGAGAGAATGTTCAACAAGGCTGCGGGCATGAAGCCCGAGGATGACCGGCTGCCCAAGCGGCTGCTGGAGGAGCCTGTGGTCAACGGTCCTTCCACCGGCATGACCTCTCAGCTTCCTCTGACGCTGCCCCAATACTACGAGGCCCGGGGCTGGGTCGATGCCTTCCCCACTGATGAGACTCTGAAAAAGCTGGGGCTGGACGAGTGCATCGGAAAATAAATCATTCTTGACAAATCATTTTTCCTGGGATATTTTTGAAGTAAGGAGGGGGATGCACTTCCCCCTCCTTACTCACAATTCACAATCACAAATAAGGAGGCGGAAGCTGTGATCGAGGTGCGTGTTTTTGCAACCCTGCGTCAGGGCCGGGACAAGGTGAGTATGCTCCCCCCGGATGGGATCCATTGTGCCGGGGATATTCTGGCCCGGATGGACATTCCCCCGGAGGAAGTATCCATTCTGCTGATCAACGGCTTTCACCAGAAGCCGGAAAGCCCCGTCAAGGACGGAGATATTGTGGCACTGTTCCCCCCGGTGGGAGGCGGCTGACCATGGAGCCCCGATATGTGCGAAATATACCGTCCCTGACCGAGGAAGAATGGAAGCTGCTTCAGAGCAGGCGAATTCTGGTGGTTGGCTGCGGCGGACTGGGCGGACACCTCATCGATATGCTTGCCCGGATCGGAGTAGGTGCTCTGCGCGTGGTGGACGGCGATGTTTTTGAGCCATCCAACTTGAATCGGCAGCTGCTGTCTCAGGTTGCACTGCTCGGGATGAACAAGGCAGCTGCTGCTGCTCACCATGTAGCACAGGTCAACCCTCTGATTCCGGTGGAAGCGGTCGAACAGTTCCTGACGGAAGAAAATGTCCATTCCCTGGTGGCATCCTGCGATATTGTCCTGGATGGGCTGGATCAAATCCATGCTCGGAAGGTGCTTGCCGCCGAATGCAAAAAAGCCGGAGTCCCTCTGGTTTACGGAGCTGTCAGCGGTTGGGTGGCCCAGGCGGCCCTGTGTGCGCCGGGGGATGATTTGATGGAAAAGCTTTATCCCCCCGGAACCGTGCTCCGGGGCAAAAGCGTGCTCAGCTTCACCCCCGCCTTGTGTGCCGCAATGCAGGTTTCCCTGTGCGTTCAGTTTCTAACCGGCAGGTCGGTAAAAAACGGAACGGTGTACTACTTTGACCTGTCAAATCAGGAATTTGAGAGCATCCCCATGATATAAAAATCCCCCCACAAAGAAAGCTGCCAGACACGTTGATGGGTGTCCGGCAGCAGAAGTGCGCAATAATCCCCCTCTGCCGCCCAGCATCTTGGCACGGCAGAGGGGGATTTTCTAAAGAATTATGGGAACTCGATACGGGCCACATTCTCCGGGGCAATGGGGCGGTCGAATACATATTTCTGGTACGCGATATCCACGCCGTAAATTTCCGCCGGGTGGGATGCGCTCTTCACCTCGTAGATGGCATAGCCCCCGCCCTGCTTCCGCAGGATATCCACTGCGCAGTAGAGCCCCTCATAGCGGAAAGAGGCTTCACAAAGATTCTCGACACCCGCTTCCAGGCACCGGGCTGTTTTCTCAATCATGGCGGCAATATTTCGATTTTGAGAAACGCATCGTTCTGTCCTTCCAGCCGGTCCTATGAAACCGGTATATTCCCTTTGCAGGCAGCAGCCTTATCAAGCAATACGATTGTACCGCTTGCACAATTACAAGTCAAGGAAAAGGAAAATATTGGTCAATATAATTGGCTTTGAGCTCTGCCGCACTTCCTGTTCCTTTGTGGAAATTGTAAAGGACAATGGTATTTTGGCCTGGGAACGGATTGCTTTTCTATGAGGTATGGGCTACAATAGACGTATAATTCGTTCGCGCAGCAGAAACAGAGGAGGCTTCCCATGAAATTCATTCACCTGTCCGACCTGCACCTTGGAAAACGGGTCAACGAAATCTCCATGCTGGATGACCAGAAATATATTCTTTCCCAAATTCTCCGGATCATCGATACTGTGCAGCCGGACACCCTGCTGATTTCCGGAGATGTGTATGACAAAAGCATTCCCTCTGCCGAGGCCGTCACCCTTTTTGATGATTTTCTCTACCGTTTGGCCAAACGCCGCCTTCCGGTGCTGATCATCAGCGGCAACCACGACAGCCCGGAACGGCTGGCCTTCGGCGGCCGCCTGATGCAAAGCAGCGGTATCCATATTTCGAAGGTTTACGACGGGGACCTCCAGCCAATCACCCTGACGGATGCCTTTGGAGAGGTACATTTCTGGCTGCTGCCCTTCCTGAAGCCGATTCATGTCCGCCAGTTTTTCCCGGAGGAAACCATCGAAAGCTATACGGATGCCTGCGCCGCCGCCATCAAGCATATGCCGCTGCGGAAGGACGCACGCAATGTGCTCCTTGCGCACCAGTTCGTCACCGGTGCCGCAACCTGCGAGTCGGAAACGGTATCCGTGGGCGGCACGGACAACGTAGATGCCTCCGTTTTCGCGGACTTTGACTATGTGGCGCTGGGCCATATCCACAGCCCCCAGAACGTGGGCTCCAACCGAATCCGCTACTGCGGGACGCCCCTCAAGTATTCCTTCTCCGAGGCGGCCCATCACAAAAGCGTCACCGTTGTGGAGCTGGGGAAAAAGGGAGAACTGCACCTGGAACTGGTACCGCTGATCCCCAGGCATGATCTGCGGGAGATCCGGGGAAGCTTTGCGGAATTGACGGACAAGGCCTATTATGACGGTACCGACACCGAGGATTATTTGCACATTATTCTCACCGACGAAGAGGACATCCCGGAGGCCAGTGGAAAACTCCGTATGATCTATCCCAATTACATGCAGTTCAGCTATGACAATACCCGCACCAGAACCAACCAGCTGGTTGACTGTGCGGAAGATGTCAAGCGCAAAAGCCCCCTGGAGCTATTTGACGCGCTGTACCAGGCCCAGAACAATCAGCCCATGAGCGACACGCAGCGTGCCTATGTTCAGAAGCTCATGGAAGAAATTGAGGAGGAAAACGCATGAGGCCTTTGAAATTGACCATTTCCGGCTTTGGCCCTTATGCCGGCACACAAGAGCTGGATTTTTCCCGTCTGGGCACCGGCGGCCTCTATCTGATCACCGGCGACACCGGCGCAGGCAAAACCACCATTTTTGACGCCATCACCTATGCCCTGTTTGGGGAAGCCAGCGGCGACAGCCGGGATGCCTCCATGCTGCGCTCCAAGTACGCCGCCCCGGACACCCCAACTTATGTGGAGCTGACCTTTGACTACGGCGGAAAAAGTTATCAAGTGAGGCGCAGCCCGGAGTACACCCGTGCCAAAACCCGGGGCACCGGAAACACCAAACAGGCAGCCACGGCGGAACTCATCTATCCGAATGGAAACGTAGTTACCAAGCTGAAGGAGGTCAATACCGCCATTCGGGACATCATTGGCCTGACCAGGGCGCAGTTCTCCCAAATCGCCATGATCTCTCAGGGGGATTTCCGAAAGCTGCTGCAAGCCGGGACCGAGGAGCGGCAGAAGATTTTCCGGGATATTTTCCGGACGAAATTCTATGACCTTCTGCAAAGCAAGCTGAAGGAAAACGTCCTGGCCGTGGGGCGCGAGAAAGATGAAATTTCCCGCAGTATTGGCCAGTATATGCACAGTGTCACCTGCAAGAAGGATTCCGTATATTCTCCAGATGCGGAAAAAGCACGGGCGGGACAGCTGCCTATGGCGGAATTCCAGAAGGTGCTGGAAGCAATTTTGGAAGAGGACACCGGCGCGGAAAAGAAGCTGGATTCCGACCTGGACGCTGTGGAAAAGGAACTGGATGCGGTAAAAGAGCAGCTGACCAAGGCCGAAGCCTATCAGAAAGCAAAAACAGAACTTTTCGGAAAACAGGAACAGGAGAGAGCGCTATCCACCCAGCTCCAGGAAGCCAAGGGCGCAAAGGACGCCGCCAAGGACACGGAACCCCAGCAGCGGGAGCTGACCAACAGACTTGCTCAGTGGGAGCTGCTATTGCCAAAATACGATGACCTGAATACGCTGGAAGCCAAGTTGACAACAGCAAAAAAGGACCTTGCAGATGCCATGCGGAAACGCGAGACTGCGCAAGCTTTACAAGCGCAGCTGAATGTGGAAATTCAAAGCTTAAAAGAGGAACATTCGCAGCTGTCCAGCGCTGAAGCACAAAAAGAGCGGCTCTCCAACCAGCTAGGCAACGCAAGCGATCGCAAAGAGAAATTCACAAAGCTGCTTTCCGAAATAAAGAGCTTCAACGCTGAGCAGGAAAAGCTCAACGAACTGCAGCAAGCTTTCCAGGCTGCGTTGGCCACCTCCAGCCGCTTTTTGCAGGTTTACAATGACAAGAATACAGCGTTTCTCCGGGAGCAGGCCGGAATGATGGCCAGCAATCTGGAGGAAGGAAAACCCTGCCCTGTCTGCGGCTCCATTCACCATCCGGTCCTTGCCGCGCTGTCCCAGGACGCTCCCTCTGAGGCGGATGTGAAGCACGCCAAAAAGAAATACGAGGACGCGGACAAAGAAACCCAGCTTGCGTCCCAAAAAGCAAGCAAGCAGAACGGCACCGTGGAAACGGCCAGGGAAGCCCTTCTGAAAACCGTCTCCGATTTGCTTCCTGGCACCTCCTTGGAGGAGGCCTCTGCCGCCGCAAAAAAAGAAGCAGCAGAGATTCAGTCCGAAATCAATGGCTTAAACAAAGAACTTGCCGAAATTAAGGAAAAGATTCAGCGTAAACAGGCGCTTGAAAAACAGATTCCGAGCAAGGAAGAGGAATACCAGAAAGCCGTAAACGCGTACACGGATGCCGACACCAAAATAAAACTTTGCAACGGCAGCATTGAAGCACTGCAAACGCAGGCTGACGAATTACGCAGTGAGCTGCCATTTCCAGACAAGGCCGCCGCCAAAGCCCAGCAGGAAGCCGACCGGGAGCAGCTGGACAAGCTAAAGCAGGTACAGGCAGAGGCAAATGAAAAATACAGTGCCTGCGACAAAGAGCTGACCGTAGTTCAATCTGCCATTACGCAGTTAAACCAGTGGCTTGCCGACCAGCCCGAATGGGATACGGAGGCGCTGACCACGCAAAAGAATGATATGACCTTGCGGCGGGATAAACTCCGCAAAGCACAGGAGGACGTACGGCACCGCAACAAAAACAACACCACCGCAAAAAACAATATCCATGACAACGCTTCTGTTCTTGCGGATCTGGAACAGCAATATGCCTGGATGAAGGCCCTGTCCGATACCGCCAACGGCGACGTCAGCGGGAAGCAGAAAATCAAGCTGGAAACCTATATTCAGGGGGCTTATTTTGATCAGATCCTAATGCGGGCCAATATCCGCCTGCAAAAAATGTCCGGCGGGCAGTACGACCTGAAGCGCCGGGATACAGTGGATGGTTATAAAAGTCAGTCCGGTTTGGAGCTGGATATCGTTGATCATATCAACGCCTCGGAGCGCAGCGTCAATACGCTCTCCGGCGGCGAATCCTTCCTGGCCTCTCTGGCACTGGCGCTGGGCCTTTCGGACGAGGTGCAGATGTCTACGGGCATCCGCCTGGATACGCTCTTCGTGGACGAGGGCTTCGGCTCCCTTGACCCGGAAGCCCTCAACAAAGCCTACAACACCCTGGCCAGCCTGACCGAGGGCAACCGCCTTGTTGGGATCATTTCCCATGTGGCAGAGTTGAAGGAGCGGATCGACAGACAAATCGTTGTCTCCAAAAAACCGAGCGGTGGAAGCACAGCGGAAATCATTGTGTAAGGGCGCAAAAACCGAGGACATATTCTATAACGGCAAGCAGGTTGAAATAAACCAATCGAATAATGTGCCCTCAAATTGCGCAAACGAAGGCAGTGATGTGTCATCATTGAGCAGCCAAGCGCCGTAAGAGGCCAATCTACAGGCAGGAATAGATCTACCTGTTGGTATCTTACGGTACTTTTTTGAAACCGTCGAAATTTCAAAATCCCCCTTTTATCACATAAAACCTGTGATAAAAGGGGGATTTGACTTAACAATGTGCCATTGTCCCTCAATGGCGTCTTCTTTGCGTTTTGGCTCGTATAGGACCTTTTTCGACGGTCCCTTTGGATCATCTCACAGATCGTGCGTACTCTGTGGGTGTGATGCCGAATTTTTCTTTGAACTGGCGGGAGAAGTGGTGGACGGTGGAATACTGCAGGGCGGCAGCGATTTCGGTGAAGTTCAGGTTGTTCTCCCGAATCATCTGCTTACTCTCCTGAAGCTTGATGCGGCGGATGTACTCGCCGGGGGAGATCTGCAGATTTTTCTGGAACAGCACCGTCAGATAGCTGGGGCTTACGTCTACCTGCTGGGCGATGAGCCGCACGGACAGCTTCTCCCGGATATGGGCGGAGATATACTGCTGGGCGTGGCGGATGATCTCGTTCTCACTGTGGACCGTGTTGGTGCCCTGAAGCTTTACGCCGGAGGGGGCCTGGGCTTCCCGCAGCAGCACCAGCAGCAGCATGGTCAGCTGGGCCATGAGCATATCCGTAGAGTATGGGTCCACCCGCTCCTGGGTGCGCAGCATCTGCTGCAGGAGCGTCACGGCCTCCTGGGGTACGGCCAGCTTCCGGCCATAGAGGCTGGACAGATCGCCGCCCTCTAAATCGAAGGAGACGGTCACAAATCGTGGGGCAACACCGATATCTGCGTACTGCATATGCCACTGGTTCGGGGCATAGATCATGGCGTCGCCCTGGTGCAGCAGCCAGTCCTGGCCGTCTGCCACGGAATGCAGGCTGCCCTGGTCCACATAGGTGAATTCCGGCATTGGATGGGATTCGCCGGAGAACAGGAAGCCCTGCTCCTTCTCCTGATAGAAAAAGGTATAGATACCGGCCACGCGCAGCTGGCTGTCGATACGCATACTGCGTACCACATCCGTGCCCACCTTCTCCGGCTGAACATCCGTAGACAGGATGACGGTGGCTTCTGTTTTATAAACGTTCAGGGAGAAAAGCAGTCCCTCCCGCAGGGAGACAGACTTGTCCAGGTAATAGTGCTGATACTCCTGACCGTCCTTGCTGACGGAGAGAACGCACATATTGCCGGAGCAGCTCAAAAGGGTATCTGCTTTTGTCCGAAAGACGGCAGCTTCAGGCTGGGGAAGCTTGATCTGGACGGCATTTTTGGGAGGTGTCTGATTGGCCTGGGCACGCTCGGGAAGGACTGTGCCGAATCCCTGAAAATTCACCTGATTCAAGTTCTGAATCACAGCGCATATGCTCCTTTCGTATAAACCGTAACGCTGGGTGATGGCAGAAGAATTCCGCGTTGCCGGAAAACATCCCGACAAAGCAGATGGGCTTTTGTGTCAACATCAGCGAGAATATTATACAAGATGGAATTGAAAATGGCAAATGATTATTCGCCAAATTTTACACCGTCTTTTCGTAAAAAATGTCCATGCCAAATTTTCAGCATGGACATTGTGTATTCTGCTCAATCCTCGTCCGGGGTCACAGGGGTGATGGCAGCGCCGTATTTTGCGAAGACAGGCTCGGCAAACACGGACCACAGCAGCATCAGACAGGCCGGTGCGGCAAAGATCCAGATGGGATAATTCCAGGTGAAGACCGCCAGGGCCACCGTGCAGGCGGCAATCCCCAGGGAACGGAAAAAATGGGCAATGACAAAGCGCACCGCAGTGCCCGTCAGAGCCAGGAAAGAAAAAGTGAACCGGGAGATGATGGCGGCGCTCCAGCAGGCGGCACCGATGGGCAGGAGCATTCCCGCGAGATAAATGCCCGCATACAGGCTAAAGCCGCTGTCCTGCCGGGCCATGGTCAGCAGCACCGCCAGCAGATAGCCGAAAAAGCCCAGCACCGCGCCCCAAAGCAGGGTGGAGAGGATGCCGCTTTTCCACTCCGCCCGAAAGGTCCTGAAAAAGCGCTTATAGGGCCCTTCTTCCCGATAGCGAATGCCATGGACCACGGCATCATACAGTGCTGCGGTAGCTGGGAAAACGGTGACAATCGGCAGGCAGCACAGCAGCCAACACAGCGTCAGGCCAACCACATCCGTAACGGTGTTCAGAACGGTCCAGACCAGGCCATAGGGCCGAAAAATCGAGCGAAACATCAGCCTTCCAAAACCTCCGTGATCTCTGTGGGGCCTTCCAGCAGCAGGCGTGTCACTTGCTCGCCCCCCTCTACCCATACCCGCAGCGTGCCGCCGGGGACCTGGGCGGTAAGCTTGTTTTCGGGAAGCAGGCCCATTTTCCACAGGACGCAGGCGGTGGAGCCGCAGCCTGTGCCGCAGGCCAGAGTGAAGTCCTCCACCCCCCGCTCGAAGGTGAGCACCTGGGCCTCTCCGGGGCCGGTCAGCCGACAATAGTTCACATTGGCCCCCTTGGGGAAAGCCGGGTCAAAGCGCAGGGCGCGCATTTCTTCCCGCAGGGCATCCTTGTGCGCGAAGAGGTCCTCCTCTGTTTCCCACAGCCGGACGGCGTGGGGCACACCGGGAGCCCCCAGCTCCACATAGGCGATATCTCCCTTGCGGTGCAGGTCCAGTACAGAGGGCAGGTTCAGGGCCACCCGGTATTGGCTCTCGTCCACCCGCCAGCCCCGGACCAGGCCTGCGGTTGCCTCAAAAACCATGGTATCCCCTGCAATGCCCTGGTCATGGGCAAACCGGCAGATGCATCGGGCGCCGTTGCCGCACATTTCCCCCAGAGAACCATCGGCGTTGTAAAAGATCATTTTGAAATCGGCCCTGTCCGAATTTCCAACGGCGATCAGGCCATCTGCTCGGTGCAGGGCACACAGGCTTTTGGCAAGCTCCGGAAAATCCAGGCGCTTCCCCCGGGCATCCAGAACCACGAAGCTGTTCCCGGCTCCGTTCATGCAAAAATAGGTCATGCCTGCTCCTCCGCCAGAAGGGACTCCATATCATACAGCCCGGCAGGCTTGCCCAGGACGAACCGGGCGGCCTCCACGGCCCCATCGGCAAACATGGACCGGTTGTGGGCCTCGTGGCGCAGCGTCAGGGTCTGGCTGGGGGTGCAGATGTGGATCTCATGGGCACCCACAACGTTGCCCATGCGCAGAGAGGAAATGCCGATTTCCTCCTTTGTCCGCTTGCACTCCCCGGAACGGCCGCAGTGCTCCACGGCGTTGGGCCGGACCTGCTTCACTGCCCGGAAGAGCATATGGGCGGTGCCGCTGGGGGCGTCCACCTTCCGATTGTGGTGAATTTCCAGGATTTCAATATCCGCCTCCGGGAAGGCTGCGGCGGCCTGGGCAGCCAGGCGGCATAGTACCGCAATTCCCAGGCTCATATTGCCGCTGAAAAACACGGGGATTTTCCTGGCGGCATCATGAATCAGCTGCTTTTCTTCCTCCGTATGGCCGGTGGTGCCGATGACAGCGGCGCAGTTCTGTGCCAGGGCGTAGCGAAGCACGTCTGCCACAGCGCTATGGTGGGAGAAATCGATGACCACTTCAGGCTTCACGTCCGGCAGCTCGGAAAAGTGCTTGCGGGCACCGTTTTCCCCATCCACACTGACCTTTCCCACAGGGGCTTCTCCCAGGGCGGCACAGATCAGCTGTCCCATAGCGCCATTGGCACCGCAGACAACCGCTCTCATACGTTCACCCCCTGCTTGCGCATTTCCGCAAAGAGCTTTGCGCGGTTCTCGGGCTCCATGGGGGTCAGCGGCAGGCGGATATGCTCCTCGCCATAGCCCATGGCGCTGACGGCAGCCTTGGCGGGGATGGGGTTCACCTCGCAGAACAGGTCGTTGATCAGCGGCAGAAGCCTACACTGCCAGTCCGCAGCCTCCTGAACCCGGCCTGCAAAGAAGGCATCGGTCATGGCCACGGCCTGCTTGGGTACCACATTGCTCAGCACACTGATGGTGCCCATACCGCCCATGGCCAGCATGGGCACAGTGAGGCCATCCTCGCCGGAGTAGACGGTGATCTTGTCGCCGCACCGGGCGAACAGCTCCACCACCTGGCTCATATTGCCGCTGGCTTCCTTAATTGCGGCAATGTTGGGGTGCTCTGCCAGTTTTTCCACCGTGGCCGGCAGCAGATTGCAGCCGGTGCGGGAGGGGACGTTGTAGAGAATGATGGGCTTGTCTACCTTGTCCGCAATGGTGGTGAAGTGGGCAATAAGGCCGTTCTGGGTGGCCTTGTTATAGTAGGGGGTCACCACCAGCAGGGCATCTGCACCGGCCTGGGCGGCGCTGACGGAGAAGTTCACGGCGTGCTGGGTATTGTTGGTTCCGGTTCCGGCAATGACAGGCACCCGGCCCGCCACCCGGTCAATGGTAAAGGCAATGACCTTTTCCCGCTCCTCAGGGGTCAGGGTCGCGCTTTCGCCGGTGGTGCCAACGGCCACCAGGGCGTTGATGCCGCTTTCCAGCTGGAAGTCAATAAACCGGCCCAGGGCTTCATAGTCCACCCCTTCCGGGGTCATCGGTGTTACCATGGCCGTAGCCATGCCTTTGAATATCGTTTTCTTCATAGGGATTCTCCTTTTCTAATATCGCAGTTCCCGCAAACCTTCCCCTGCGGGGAAGGGGGACCGCCGCCGTAGGCGGTGGTGGAAGAGGGGTGTTGCGTGCGAGAGCGGTTGGTAAGCTGCTTTCTTCGTAGCACTCCCGTCCGTTACGCCCCTCCTCAGTCTCGGCTGCGCCGAGCCAGCTCCCCCGTAGGGGAAGCTTTTTCTCCCAACCTTCCCCTACGGGGAAGGCATTTTACCCTGCCGTCACCTGGCAGAAATAATCATACAGCGGAATCAGCTGCTCCGTGAGCGTTCGAGCCCGGTCGCCCAGGGCGGGGCCAAAGAGGTCTTCGCTGACTTCCTCATTTCGAATGCAGTTGATGTCCCCCTTCCAGGCGAAATAGGGCTCCAGTGCGGGACTCGGGGCGGGTTTGGGGCGCTTGTAGCACTCCGCTGTGACGGGGATTCCTGTGGTCTGCTCCGTCTTGCGCAGCAGCCCCAGGAAGGGCTCCGGGGCAGCGGCAATTTTCTGGCGGAAGGCATCCATGGTAGTCACCTTGGGCCGCCAGATGGTGAAGCCATAGCTGACGCCCTCCGGCCGGATCTCAAAGAACAGGCAGGGATTTTCCGCCCACCAGTCCACATCCTGTCGGATGCAGCACCAGAGGCTTTCCTTATAGGGCAGCGGATGGTGCAGCCGGGCATCCCGATAGATACGGGAGACCTTTAAAATGCTGCCCGGCTTTTCCAGGAACGGCTCAAAGAGCAGCTGGCCCAGTTCCTTCATGGGGGTATAGAGGGAATCTACATATTGCTTTTTGTGCTCCAGGAACCAGTCCCGGTTGTTATTCATGCGAATGCCCCAGAGAAAATCAATGGTTTCCGGGGTAAAACCTTCAAACATAGCTTTTTCCTTCTTTGTTCAGCGTGCATATTCCGGCGGATCGTTCATCCAGATCAGCCTGTTTTTATCCTTTTCCGGAACCTCTCGGTCCGGAATCTCCAGAGCGTAGCGCTCGTAGGCATTGATGATCGTGGTTTCGTTATAGGTTTGCAGCCTGGGAATGCCCTGCCCGTAGGTCATATGGACGTGGCCGTGGACGTGGTAGGTAGGCTGATACTTGTCCAGAAAGGCCCGCAGAGCAGGGAAGCCCCAGTGGGCGACATCCTCACTGTCCCCCAGTCCCTCGGCCGGAGCGTGGGTGACGAGAATGTCAACGCCCCCTGCCTTGCGGATGGGCCAGCGCATTTTGAGAATGCGGCCCCGCATCTGCCGGTCTGTGTACTGGTGCTCACCCGGATGGTATTTGAGGCAGCCCCCCAGGCCCATGATCCGCACACCGTTGTATTCCACCACGCGGCCGTCGATGCAGTCGCAGCCCTCGGGTGGGTTGCTGCCGTAGCGGGTGTCGTGGTTCCCGTGGACATAGAGCACGGGGCACCGGGCCATGGTCACCAGAAAGCTCAGATAGCTGGCCTTCAGGTCCCCACAGGATATGATCAGCTGATAGTCAGCCAGACGGCCCGGCACATAGTAGTCCCAAAGGGCGGGGCATTCTTCGTCGGAGAGAAAGAGTATCTTCATGTGTCGCCCTTCTTCCCGCTGTCCCGGTAGATGCCCAGCTCCTTGACCATGGCCTGAGAGATGGGGAGAATATCCGCCTCTGCCGGAAGCCCGCCCAGCACATTGTCACAGAGCCAGTCCATGTGCAGCAGTTCATCCGGGGTGAAGCTGTGGGTTCCGTCGTTCTTCACGGTGCCGTCCTGGGCAGTGATTCGCCGGGCAAATGGGTCAACCATTCGGGTGGCCAGGCCCATCTGCAAGTACCCGGCCAGGGTCCGCAGCCCTGTAGGCAGCCGGTCCGACAGGTTCACGGAAATGACTCCGCTGTCCATACCCAGCCAGTAGTTCAAGGCGGTATAGCCGGTTTTTTCGCTTTTCCAGGTGCCGGAGAATATGGAATTGAGCACATATTCATAGAACTTGCCCCATACCCATACCGGAGAGCCCAGGGGGACCAGCTCCCCCTTGTCGTCCATCAGATAGGTGCCGTAGCTGCAAAAATCCAGATACATCCGGTTCTGCCCCGGCGCATCCCGGTTGGAGATCACGCGGATGCCGTCGGCAAAGAAATCCGCCTGGGGGTTGCCTGCCACACAGGACCACCGCAGCTCGATCTGTGCCCGGGGATTGGTCAGCTGTGCCCCCAGGGCGAAGGCGTTGATATTGGCCAGCTGCCCATAGATGGGATAGGAGGCAATGTAGCCGATGCGGTTATTCTGGGCCAGTGCGCCTGCAATGGCACCGGTAATAAATTTGCCCTCGTAGACCCGGCCATAGTAGGACCGGACACTGGAATAGGGCTGGTCCACGGAGCAGTTGAGAAATTGAACCTTGGGATATTCAATGGCGGCCTTCAGCGTAGGTGCCCGCAGCAGCGGCGCGGTGGTGAAAACCACCTGGGCTCCATCCTTCACCGCCTCTTCCAGCAGCCGGGTGGCCTCCTCTGGGGTGTCGGCATTGAAATAGCTGCGGACGGTGAGCTTGTTGCCCAGCTTTTCCACAAGATATTCCTTGCCCTGCTCATGGCCCAGCACCCAGCCGCTGGCCGCCGGGGAAAGCTGGTGGACGAAGGCCACATTCAGATAGACCGGCGTTGCCAGTCGGGAGAAAATGCCGCTCTTTCCGGTGTCTGTGGTGGTTTGGACCTTGATGGAGTCGTGACTGGCGGCGGAGAGCATATCATAGCGCATGGCTGTCAGGGTTTTCCGGATCTCAGAGACGGAGAATCGGCCCAGGTCCTTGTAGCTGTACAGCTGGAGCCACAGCAGCAGCGCCTCCTCGGGAAGTACGTCCTCCTGCAGGGAACCCAGCTGGGAAAAGGCATCCCGAAAATAGGAATAGTAGGCGTTAAAGGTCCGCCGCTCCTCCTCCGTCCAGCTTTCTCCAGGCTCTTTGCCCACGGCCTGCAGCAGCTTGGCATAGTCACCGGGTCTGCGGAACTGAACGGTATAGAGCCTGCTGGCCTTAAAGAAATCCAGGAATTCGTAGTAGGCCTGAATGCGCGGCGTGCCGTCCATGGGCGGCACGATCCGGTGCACCGTGGCGGGGATCCTTGGCGCACCGAAATAGCGCAGCACGGATACCCGCTTGTTGCCCTCCTGGACATAGAATCTGCCCAGATATTCATAGCAGATAATGGGCTCCCGGATGCCAACCTCTCCCAGGTGGGCGACGCACAGGTTTGCCCACTTGTTTGCAAATTCCGACTGGGGACTCAGCAGCGGCAGAAAGCTGGGGGAAAAGGCGGTGATGCGCCCGGCGGACTTTGTACCAATGATTTGCTGGGAAGGAATTTCCAGTACGCCCAGATCCTGCACCACATTGGTGCTGTTATCCGGCAGGATCTCGTCCAGCACGACGGGATTGGTGCTCTTCCCCCGGGCGGACAGCTCTGCAACCTCCCGCTGCCCAAGCTTCAGCGCATGGGTATATTCATCAAGCCCAATTTCAATTCCCATGGGTGGTTCCTCCTCGCCAAAAATATACTTATATAATACCCCATTTCCCGCCGAAAAGCAACTGGCATTCCCACCCGCCGAGGGGCAAAACTGCTTGCCGTGTGCAGGCGGCGGCAATTTTACCTTGCAAAATTTACACCCCCCTGTTGTGGAGCGCGATGCGCTACTACCAACAGGGGGTTCTTCTATGAATCACGAACAATATATACAGGCTGTGCTGCTGGGTCGAGTGCTGACCCGGGCGATTTCTATGCGGGTTGAACCGTTCTCCGGGAATGCTCTATATTACCCTCGGAGGACTGGGACTATGGAGCAGTATAAAACGGTGAAGGAGGTGTGCGCCTTGACCGGACTTACAGGAAAGCATTACGTTGATGAGGGAACGGAATGCCTCTCGGCTTTGTCCGGGCCACGCAGCCATGGTGTGCATCATTCTGTTCGCTGCTTTTTCTTTTGTCTGATGCGCACCATTGACGTACTTCCTTCAAATGCCGCATTTTATTTCAAATAACACTTGCAAAACCGCAATTCCGGTGCTATAATACCAACGTAATATTCAAAAGCTGCGATTGGGCTGCCTTTTGTTGGTTTGCATTTCAGAGAGCGGGGGCTGGTGGGATCTCCGTATGTGCAGCAAACAGGCTTTCTCCCAGGAGCCGCCGCCTGAAATCACAAAAAACGCAAGTAGGGTTGGTCGGGTGACGCCGTTATCCGTCTGGGGCGTGTCTGCGCCCGAAGAGTGTGCCGGTTTCCGGCAAATGCGGGTGGTACCGCGGAAGGTTTGCCTTTCGTCCCGAATGTGGGATGGAGGGTATTTTTTATACCCAAAATCACCTTTCTTTACTAGGAGGAAGCATTATGAAAGAACAATTGGAGAGCATCCGCCTCAAGGCCATAACTGCCTTGGAGGATGCCGAAACCCCTGCCGCTCTGGAAGAGCTGCGGGTGAAGCTGCTGGGCAAAAAGGGCGAGCTCACCGCCGTCTTAAAGCAGATGGGTAAGCTCAGCGCCGAAGAGCGGCCTGTCATGGGCCAGATGGCCAACTCCGTCCGCTCCGCCATTGAGGAGAAGCTGGAAGAGCGCAAGGCCACCATCCACGCCGCCGCTCTGGAGGCAAAGCTCTCCGCCGAGGCCATCGACGTGACCATCCCCGGCGAGAGCTACTGCGTGGGCCATCAGCATCCCATGAACCAGGTGCTCCAGCAGATCAAGGACACCTTTGTGGGCATGGGCTACCAGGTTGTTGAAGGCCCTGAGGTGGAGTTGGCGGACTACAACTTCACCCGGCTGAACATCGAAGAGGGCCATCCCTCCCGGGACCGCTCCGACACCTTCTATTTCACCGATGACGATTCCGTGCTGCTGCGGACCCAGACCAGCCCCATGCAGATTCGGGTCATGGAAAACACCAAGCCCCCCATTTGCATTCTGGCCCCCGGCCGGGTGTTCCGGAAGGACGAGGCCGATGCCACCCACTCCCCCATGTTCCATCAGATCGAGGGCCTGGTGGTGGCAGAGAACATCACCATGGGCGACCTGAAGGGTGCCCTCATCGGCATCATGCGCAAGATCTACGGCCACGATGCCCAGATGCGGTTCCGTCCCCACCACTTCCCCTTCACTGAGCCCAGCTGCGAAATGGATATGCAGTGCCACAAGTGCCACGGCGTGGGCGAGATTGACGGTCAGGTCTGCTCCACCTGCCACGGCGAGGGCTGGATTGAGCTGCTGGGTGCCGGTATGGTCCACCCCACGGTTCTGGAAAACTGCGGCATTGACCCGGAGAAGTATTCCGGCTTTGCCTTTGGCCTGGGCCTGGAGCGCATGGCCATGGGCCGGCTGAAGATCAACGACCTGCGTCTGATCTTCGACAACGATGTCCGGTTCCTGAACCAGTTCTGAGGAGGGAAAGAAAATGAAACTGAACAGAAAATGGATCAATGAGGAGTTCGTGGATCTGCACGAGGTCTCCGATAAGGAATTTGTGGAAACGCTGACGGTCTTCGGCCAGAAGGTAGAGACCTGGGAGCGCATGGATGCGGAAATCAAGAATGTGGTGGTGGGCAAAGTCGTGTCCATCGTCCGCCACCCCAACTCTGACCATATGTTCATCTGCCAGGTGGACGTGGGCCAGGCCGAGCCCGTACAGATCGTCACCGGCGCTCAGAACGTCCACGAGGGCGACCTGGTACCCGCCGCCCTGCACAACTCTTATCTGCCCGGCGGCGTACACATCACCAAGGGCAAACTCCGGGGTGAGGTGTCCAACGGTATGCTCTGCTCCTTCGCGGAACTGGGCCTGACCCAGAACGATCTGCCCGGCGTCTTCGCCGACGGCATCTGGATTCTGGAGCCAGACGCAGGTAAGCCCGGCGACGACATCAACAATATCATCGGCAATGACGACACCGTCGTTGACTTCGAGATCACCAACAACCGCCCTGACTGCTACTCCATCATCGGCCTGGCCCGGGAAACTGCCGCCGCCTTTGGCAAGCATATGCGCCACCACGAGCCCGTGGTCCACGGCTCTGATGCAGGCTCCATCTTCGACCACCTGGATGTGGAAGTGGAGGCTGAAAACCTGTGCAACCGCTACACCTCCCGGATGATCGCCAACGTGAAGATCGGCCCCTCTCCCAAGTGGATGCGGCAGCGTCTGCGTGCCAACGGCGTCCGGCCCATCAACAACATCGTGGACATTACCAATTATGTCATGCTGGAATACGGCCAGCCCATGCACGCCTTTGACTACCGCTATGTCTCCTCCGGCAAGATCGTGGTTCGGGAAGCCCGGGAGGGCGAGTCCATGACCACCCTGGAGGGCACCCAGCGGGCCTTGAAGCCCGGTATGCTGGTCATTGCCGATGAGAATAAGCCCATCGGCCTGGCAGGCATCATGGGCGGATTGAACAGCGAAATCCGGGACGACACCACCATGGTGGTCTTCGAATCCGCCAACTTCAACGGCACCTCTATCCGCCAGACTGCTCTGGCTCTGGGCATGCGTACCGAGGCATCCGGCAAATTTGAGAAGCACCTGGATCCCATGCTGACCGTTCCCGCCGTGGAGCGGGCCTGTGAGCTGGTAGAGCTGTTGCAGTGCGGCGATGTGCTGGACGGCATGATCGACGTCATCAACAATGTGCCCCAGCCCAGAACCGTCAAGCTGGAGCCGGAGAAGATCAATAAGCTCCTGGGCACCAATATTCCCAGAGAGGATATGGTGAAGTATCTGGACCTGCTGGAAATTCCCGTCCAAGGCGACGATATCCTGGTCCCCTCCTTCCGGCCGGACCTTGTTCGCATGGCGGACATCGCCGAGGAGGTTGGCCGCAGCTACGGCTACAACGCCATCCCTGTTACAGATTTCAAGATCTCCACCCAGGGCGGCTATTCCGAGGAGATGAAGCTGGAAGCCAAAGCGGGTACCCTGTGCCGGGCCATGGGCTACAGCGAGATCATCACCTATTCCTTCGTCTCCCCCACGGTGTTTGACCAGATCCGCATTCCCGCAGACAGCCCTCTGCGCAATGTGCTGAAAATTCAGAATCCTCTGGGCGAAGACACCTCCATTATGCGGACCATTGCCCTGCCCTCCATGCTGGAGATCCTCAGCCGGAACAATGCCTACCACAACAAGGCTGCCAAGCTCTATGAAGTCGCCAAGGTCTATCTGCCCGTAGAGGGCGAGAAGCTGCCCAGAGAGCCCAAGATGCTCATGTTCGGCACCTACGGCTCCGGCGAGACCTTCTTCACATTGAAGGGCGAGCTGGAAGCCATCTTCGCCGGTCTGCGGCTGAAGAAGGTGGAGTACACCGCCGAGAAGAACAATCCCAGCTACCATCCCGGCCGCTGCGCCAAGCTCAGCGTGGACGGCGCGGACATCGGCGTCATGGGCCAGGTGCATCCCCTGGTCGCCAAGAATTATGGCATGGACTGCGAGATCTACTGCGCCGAGCTGAATTTCTCCGAAATGCTCTGCCACCTGCTGCCCGAGCCCACCTATGTGCCCCTGCCCAAGTATCCGGCTGTCAGCCGTGACCTGGCCATTGTGTGCGACGAGGCCGTCACCGTGGCCCAGGCCGAGAGCATCATCTCCCAGGCCGCCGGAAAGCTGCTGCGGGACGTGAAGCTCTTCGATATCTACCGGGGCGTGGGTGTGCCTGCCGGGAAGAAGAGCATGGCCTTCTCCCTGGAGCTCCGGGCCGACGACCGGACCCTGACCGACGCCGACTCCGAGGGCGTCACCGCCAAGGTTCTTGCCGCCCTGGAAGAAAAGCTGGGCGCTGCCCTGCGCTAAGGCCCTGACAATTGCATAGAAAATCCCCCTGCCGCATAGCTTTGCGGCAGGGGGTGTTCTCTTATGGAACAGGAATTATTCTTTGGGGACAGGCCTGTAGGCCGCGTTCTGGTAGAGCGGCAGGGGCTATACTACGTCTTCCGCTGCCGCTGCGCGCTTTCCGGAGAAACAGCCTTCCGGCTGTTTGCAAGCTGTGGAGAAAAGCAGGAGGACTTAGGGGTTCTGGTGCCCATGGGGGATTCCTTCGGCCTGGACACCCGGCGGCCTGTAAAGCGACTGGGCGAGGGAGTGCTGTCCTTCCGCCTGGTGAGCAAGCACGACGCACCGCGCACCCACTTTGCCCCCATCTCCCCGGAGGAGCCCTTCGCCTACCTGCAGCGGCTCAAGGACGCCTATCTGGCCGAAAAGGACGGGCAGATAGGGGCGCAATGGGAAGAATCGCGCTAAAGCTCCACAAATTGATCCAGGTGGAAAAAGTACAGCAGGGCCTTTTTAACCTTTTTTTCGTAGATACGCGCCAGGGCCTCCTTATAGGTCTGCACCTGGGTGCGGTAGCGGTCTACGGCCTGGGGCAGAGTATCGGGGGTGACGCGATCCGTCTTGAAGTCCAGCACTGTAATGCCGTCCTCCTCCACAATGGCGCAGTCCACAACGCCCTGCAAAAGCACCTGCTCTCCCTCCAGCCCGGCGCCATAATGGCGGCCGTCATCCAGAATGGAGAACTTGAATTCCCGCAGGAGCTGCCCGCCCAGCCGCAGCTTCCAGCCTATATCCGATTCAAAGAACCGGGCGATTTGGGTGCAATTGACGAGCTTGCCCTCCTCCTCCGTCAGGAATTCCTCGGCTACCAGCCGGTCGATCTCCTGGCGGACGCTTTTTTTGTCTCCGCAGGCCTCAAAGTGGAGGTACTGCATGGCCCGGTGCATAGCACTGCCATAGGCCCGCCCGTCCCGGGTCTTTTCCAGAAAACCGGGGGTCCGCCAGACCCGCTGGGGCTGGCGCTCCTCCGGGGCATCCTGCGCAGCCTCCTGGTCCTTGTCCCGGCCCTTCCGGGCAGTTGCCGTCTGCTTGGAGGGGGCAACCGCCGCCTGAGGGTAGGGATAGGCAAAGGCCAGGGCCTGCCGCAAGGCCTGCATGGTCTGCTCCGGCAGAGGCTGGGGCTGCTGCCGGGGAGCTTCCCGGGCAGTGGTCTGCTCCTCTATTTCCTCCGGAACCACACGGATTGTCCAGGGGCAGCCGTCAGAAGGGGCGACCTCATGGGTCTGGGCCAGGTCCCGCAGCTGTCCAGCCTCCGAGCGGTCCAGAGCCGCAAGCAGGATCCAATGGCCCATACACTGGGCCTCCCGGCACAGTGCCTCCATGCCCCGCATGGAAAGCGTAGATGCCAATACATCAATCGCCTTAGGACCGTTAGCATTGGGTACGGTATAGGTCATCACCAGCCGATCCTTTGGCCGGGTCATGGCTACATACAGCACCCGCATCTCTTCACTGACCGTCTCCTGCCGGATCCTGTCCGCAATGGCCAGTTTTCCCAAGGACGGATAGCGGATACGCTTCTCCGGATCCGCCATCTGGACCCCCAGACCCAGGGTCTTGTGACACAGCAGCTGCTCTCCGGCATCGATCATATTGAACCGGTGGGACAGATCCACCAAAAACACCACCGGGAATTCCAAGCCCTTGGACTGGTGGATGCTCATAATCGTCACGGCATTTTCGTCCTTCGCCGCCGCCCGGGACAGTCCCTTTTCCGCAGACCGCTCCAGGTGCTCCAGGAACCGCTCCAATGTGCACAGCTGCCCCTGCTCGAAGCTTGCAGCCAACAAATAGAACTGGCGCAGATTCTCCTTGGCAGCGCTTCCTTGGGGGCCTGCTCCATAGATGCTTTCCAGGTCCGTCTCCGCAAAAATCAGCTCCAATAGCTCTGTCAGCGTCCCCATGCGGGCGACGCTGCGCAGCCGGTCCAGCAGCCCCAAAAAGGCCCTGACCTTGGGGCTGTCGCTTTCCAGCATGGCATCAAAGAACCGCTCCTCCCGGGAGCCGGCCCGGATTTGCCCCAGGTCCTCTGCCGTGAAGCCAAACAGCGGGCTTGCCAGGCACCCCAGCAGCGGGATATCCTGCCTGGGGTTGGAAACGGTCTGCAAAAGGCTTTGCAGGGTCGCGATCTCCGGGCTTGCCAGAATATCTACCCCCGCATCCGTGCGGCAGGGAATGCCCTGCTTTTCCAGCGCCTGCTGGAATGCCGCTGCCCGGGAGCTGGGGGAGCGCATAAGGAGCACAATGTCCCCCGCCGTAACGGGCCGCAGCCCCTTATCCCCCCGGATAGGCGTGCCGCTTTCCAGCATCTGGCGAATGCGTTTTGCCACAAAGGCCGCCTCTCCCGCCCTGCTGTCCTGGGCCCCGGTGAGGACCCACAGCTCTGCAGCAGGGTCCGGCAGCTTCTCCCGGGGCACGCCCTCCTGCAGAGCCTCTGCAGGGCCATAGTCGAGCCCCCCCACAGCCTTCGTCATGCAGTGGGAGAAGACATAGTTCACCGCCTCCACAATTTCCGGACCGGACCGGAAATTGTGGCTCAGCAGCACCTTCCGGCCCTGCTCCGGCCGGGCCGTCTCGGCGGGGCCATAGGCATCGTACTTTTTCAGAAAAATACCGGGATCTGCCTGGCGGAACTGGTAGATGGACTGTTTGACGTCGCCCACCAGGAAGCAATTCTGCTTTTCCCGGGTCAGGCTGTCAAAAATGGCATCCTGGACGCCGTTGGAGTCCTGGTATTCGTCCACCAGCACCTCCCGGAACCGCCGCCCAACCTCCACCGCCACCGCCGTAGGGGCAGACCGTTCCTTACCCAGCAGCAGGTCCAGGGTTCGGTGCTCCAAATCGCTGAAATCGAGAATATGCCTCTGCTTTTTCAGCTTCTCATACTCCGCCGAAAACTGCCGCACCAGCTTCACCAGGCCCCGCTGGGCCTGGGCACAGAGGTCAAAATCCCCGGCGATCTCCGCAGAGGTCCTGCCAAAAACCTTGGCCCGATTGCCAAGCTCCGTCTTGAAGCCCTCCCGGACGGGCTTGATGAGCGCCTTCGCATCCTCGTCCACATTCTTTTTTGGGAAATCCAGCCGTCCAAAGCTGATCCGGATGCGCGCCGCCACCTGATCCCAGGTCCGGCTCCCTCGGAGATATTTCGCCGCGTCCAACAGATTTTCCAGATTGGCGCGGACCTTTTCCATATCCCCCGCCGCCCGGACGCAGCGCTCCAGAGCAGGAATGTAGCTATCCAGCCAGATAAACAGGCTCTCCATCAGGGCTCTGCCCCAAACCGTTTCCCCCACGTCCTCCGGCAGGCTTTCCGAGGATTCCAGGCAGCTCTCCAGCCATTTCTCAGGGTCTTTGTGGCAGCGGGCGCTGGCATAGACCTTTTCAATGATCTCCCCCATCTGCTTGTCGCTGCGGCCCAGGTTCTGGCTGTCCGTAAAGGCACAGAAATCCTGGTCGGTCTGCAGGGTACTGTAGGCTCGCTCCAGCATCTCCTCCATGGCCTGCTGCCGCAGCTCCCGGGCCACATCCTCATCCGCAACCCGAAAATCCGCATCCAGATTCAGCCGATAGGCATATTCCCGCAGCAGGTCCCCGCAAAAGCCATGGACCGTGGAAATTTTGGTCAGATACAGGCGCTGAAGCTGCTTTTGCAGGTGACTGTTCTCCGGATCCTGGGCGATACGCTCCGTAAGCTTCTTGGCGATCTTCGCCCGAAGCTCCCCGGCCGCGGCCCGGGTATAGGTAATGACCAGGAATTCATCCAGCTGGGCCGGGTCGTTGGGGTTCGTCAGATATGTCATGAGCCGGTCCACCAGGACTTTGGTCTTGCCGGAACCGGCAGCAGCGCTGACCAGCAGCCGCCCGCCCCGGTTTTTCACCGCAAGAGCCTGGGCAGGGGTCAATTGCTCAGCCATGGTGCTTGCCCTCCTTTTCCGCCGTTTCTACCGTTTCCCAGAAACGCTTCTCGTCGATCTTTTCAAAATTCCGCCGCCGGGCATTCTGTTCCGGGTGGCATACCGCCCCATAGGGGCAGAAGGTGCAGGGATCAAAGGACGTACCCCGGGTATAGGGATCGGGGGTCACATCGCCGGAAGCAATGTCGTTCACCGTGTCGGTCAGCAGGCCGAAGACATAGCTTTCCAGCTTCCGCAACTGCGCCCGGTCCGCCCGGAAGGCATCCTGCAGCACCTTTTTCTTTACATCCTCGGGCTCCATTGCCTCCAGAATCTTGCCGTCGTTCAGCAGCATTCCGGACCGCTGCCATGCCTTGTGCCGTTTTTTTTGCAGTTCCGAGCCATCCGCATCCCCCTTGACGGGAAGATACGGCGCCCGGGCCGGGAAATATTCCACACCGGCGGGATAGCACCGGGTGCCAAAGAATGCATCCCCGCTTTGTTCCAGAGCGAACAGATACAGCAGCATTTGCAGCCCAACGCCCTGGGTCACATCACATAGGTCCAGCGCCTTTTGGCCGGTTTTGTAGTCCACCACCCTGAAATAGGGGCTCCCCGGCCCCTGCCAGGCATCCACCCGGTCGATTTTGCCCTGGAGCGCCGCTTTCATGCTTGCCCCGGGGATCTGGATCCAGGGCAGGGTTCCGTCCTCGCCGAAGGACACCTCTTCGCCCACCGGCTGGAACTGTCCCTCGTGAAGCTCTCTCCACAGCTCCTCCACGATCATGGTAAGCTCCCGCTGATTCCGGGTCATCATGGTTTGCACCCGGGCGGATTCCAGCGCGCTGAACCGCTCCTTCCGGTAGCGCTCCGCGCTTTCCCGGGCAATGGACTGGGTCTCCTCCAGCGAAACGGCATGGAAGCCTCCCTGCCGCCGGACACAGCGCACCGTATCCTCCAGCACCGCATGGACGAAGATGCCGAACTCCGCCGGATCCACCTGGGCGGGCTTCCGCTCCTTGGCCTTCAGACCGTATTTCAGGAAATACAGCAGCCGGCACTCCGCCTGGGTATCCACCTGGGAGGCGGACAGCCGAAGCTCCCGGCCATAGAGGCCTTCCAGCGTTGACCGCTGCAGGCCTCCCAGCCGGTAGTCCTGCCGGGACAATATCTCGGCGCAGGATTCCCCTGCCCCCAGCGCCTCCGCCAGCTCCGGCAGCCTCTGCTGAGCAAACCAGGCGCCTGCCTCCCGCTTCCCCGCCATGGCAAATTCCAGCTGCACATCCGCTTTTTCCGGTCCGCCGCAGAGCTCGCTGAGCCGGGAAAACAGGTAGGAGGGCTGCTCGTCACTGCAATACACGCGGACGGACCGCTCCGCACCGCAGAGCACGCCGTAGATCTCCGCAAATTCCTCCTGAATGCCCTCTTCTCCGCCGCCTGTCAGATGAACATCCAGCTTTCGCAAAGCCATACGCTCCTGGTCCGTCAGCACGCCCTTTGAGCCGGAATAGCCGGGGAAGCTTCCTTCTCCCGCCCCCAGCACAAGCAGATGCCCGGCCTCATGGCACCGCAGGGCGGAAATCGGGCCCATCTGCACCGCATCCAGCACCGGCGGAATGGTACCCACGTCATACTGGCTCAGCAGCAGCCGCAGAAGCCGCCGGAACTGCTCCGGCTCCCAGCGAGTCTGGCCCAGCACATCATGCATCTGCTCCAGGGCCGACACGAGAATTTCCCAGAGCTGGTTTATGATCTGTGCCTGCCGATACGCGCCCCGGGCATCCAGCTCCCGGGCCTGTTCCTCCAGGCGACGCTCCATTTGCAGCTCCTCCAGGAAACGGAAAAGCCCCTTCACCTGGTCCGCCAGGGGTTTCCCGTCGGAAAGACTTTTGCGCAGCCGCTCCAAAGGCTCTGCAACCTCTCGCCGCAGAGCGTTGAGCTCCTCCAGCTGTGCCTTCTGCTTCGCCGTCAGCGGCTTTTTTTCCATCTCCTTGGAGAAGCCACCCGGGTGCTTGGTCCAGGGCACAAGCCACTGCTTGTCCCGGATGGACCATAGATAGACATAATTTTCCAGCTTATCGCATCGGTCCGCATCCAGGGGCGACATGGCAGAGCGCAGGTAGCGCTGCATGGCCTTGGGCTCAAAATCGGAGTCCGCTGCCTCCAGGGCCGCAATCACGGTAGCAATGACGCTTTGGCGCAGAATATCCTGGGTTCCTGCCTGATACAGAGGGATCCCCATGCGGCGGAAGATCATCTCCGCAGGACCGGCATAGCTTGCCATATCCGTCACCACCAGGGTGATATCCCGGTACCGGCAGCCCTCCCGGATCAGACGCGCCGCCTCCAGGGCCGCCGCCATGGTCTCCTGCCAGATATTCTCCGCCCGGTAGGTGTGCAGCACATCCTTGGCAGCCCCGGCCGGAATCGCCCCCTGGAACAGCCGCTCCCTGGTCAGAGCCAGAGCATCATTCGGGGATCCCAGGCAGCAAACCTCTGCCCGGACGCCCCGGCGCTTGGCGATACGGTAAAGCTCTCCGGCGGTCTTGCCCGGCTTTTCAAAGGCCAGCAGGGAAGAATCCACCTCATCGCAGTTCAAGGCAACGGTGACCATGGAGCTGGTACAGATCAGGTGCTCCAAAACAGCCAGATTCTGCCGGGTAAAGTCCGGGAAGCCGTCTATGTAAAACACATGGTTTTCGCCGTAATCGCAGTCCTCCAGCCGCTCCAGCAGCCAGGTCATCTGGTCCCGGGGGTCTCGCCTGCCCTGGGCGCAGAGGCTGTCGTAGCTCTCCATAAGCAGTCCCAGCTCCTCCAGCTTCTGGGCCAGGCTTCCCGTAGTCCGGGCGGCAGCGGCCTTCAGCTCCTCGGGGGTGATGCAGCAGCGCTTGAATTCGTCCACCGCATCCACCAGCTCCTTGAGGAACTCCGGCTTGCTCTCCAGGGCGGCATAGGCTTTCAGCCGGCTGGAAAGCTGCCGGGCTGCCGCCGCCATAGCCACCACCCGGCCGCCGTTATCCAGGCACTGCATACCGGCGCAGCCCACCTCCTCCGCAACGGCCCGGCAAAGCCGGGAGAAGGACAGGACCTCCGCATACCTGCTGGCCGTATCCCCGGCGGCTGCGCAGAGAGCCCGCTCCATCTCGTGGCTGATGAGCTCCGGCACGATGAGCACGGTGCCCTCCTGCCGGGCCGCCACGTTTCCGCTGACCTCGGAGAGTATTTTTCTGCGAAGGACCTTCCAGTCCTTCCCCAAAAGCAATCGAAGCATACTTGGGCTCCTTTCTGTTTTAGGCTCCCCTGAAAGGGGAGCTGGCTCGGCATTTGCCGAGCCAGAGGGGTCTCGGCTTTTCGGAACGAAAAGCCTCCGCTGCAAATAGAGTGTCAATCCGCTGTCCCGGCAATTCGCCTGCGGCGATGCTTGGCCAAAGGCCAGGCATCACCCCTCAGTCAGCTATGCTGACAGCTCCCGCTTTCTGGGGAGCCATAATTTCTTCCACCCACTGTTTGACCCCGTCCAGCTTTTCCAGGACGAAGAAGCGCAGCCGGCGCTCTGTGCCGGTTTCCAGGCAGCTCTGCGCTCCGTAGCACAGCTTGGGATACAGCACCCCCCACCAGTTGTGCCCTTCCCCTGCACCAATGGTCAGGCACAGGGTTTCATAGGTCCCCGAGGGCAGGTCCGGCGCATCTTCCGGTGTCCGCCGGTATGGCTCCCGCCCCAGCGTGACCCGGACCGGGTCGGACGCGCCATGGGCCTCCAGGGCCCTTTCGGCCACGGTCTGCAATTCCGGAAGCTGCTCTTCCAGCGCCTCCCGTGGAACGTCCTCCAAATCGGAGAGCACCGCATCCCGGACTTTCATTTTGAGGCCTTGGTCCCGGTCCGAATCGGAGGCGGCGATCACACGGATCCGGACCACCTCCCGGCTAAGAGTCAGCCTGTAGGCAGCCATGGACCCCGCGAAAAAGCAAACTGCGGCCAACAGCAGACATTTGATGGTTTTTATCATAAAGAACACCGTCCAGACAAGAATATTACAGAAAGTCTGGACGGTTTTTCTTCAATTTATACGGGCTTTGCCAGGAAAATCTCAGAATAGTTTTCCTTCAGCATGTTGCAGACCACGGCACCATACTCAAAGCTCGGCATGATGGCGAAAACGGCGCTGCCGGAGCCGGTCATCTGCTGGCCCAGGGAGCCATAGCTGTTGCAGATGGACTTGATGTAGTTCAGTTCCAGATGGTCCGCCGTAACCACGGGGTCAAAGACATTGTACACATTGTCCGCGATTTTGTTCAGGTCCCCGGCAAGCAGGGCCGTCTCCATGGCCCGGTTGTCCGGGTGCAGGGGGATAGCAACGGTATCGAGCTTCTGATAGAGCTCCGGGGTGGACACGGAGAACTCCGGCTTGCAGACCACAAACACGCACTCCGGCATGTCTGGGAGCTTCCGCAGCCGCTCGCCCCGGCCCTCTACCATGGCAGTGCCGCCCACCACGCAGAAGGGCACGTCGCTGCCCACCCGGGCACCCAGCTCTGCCAATGCAAGAATGGACAGGGGGGAATCGAAGTGCCGGTTCAGTGCCCGCAGGACCGCCGCCGCATCGGCGCTGCCGCCGCCCAGGCCCGCCCCGGAGGGAATGCGCTTGGTAATGCGGATGGCGAGGCCATTGGGATCGATCTTCAGGGAATCGCAGAAAACCTTCGCAGCCTTCCATGCCAGATTTTCTGGGCCGCAGGGAATATCCTCCCGGGAACACTCCAAAACCCAGGGTTTCCCCGTGCCCACGTCGATCTCCACATCGTCTCGGATGGAAATGGTCTGCATCACGCTTTGCAGGTCATGGTAACCATCCTCCCGCTTGCCCAGCACATCCAGTGTCAGGTTCACTTTGGCAAAAGCACCTTCATAAAGGGTCGTCATTGCGCAAATCTCCTTTTTCTTGTTTTTCTCCATTATAGCGGAAATCGGCGCAAAAAGCAATGCGGGATATTTCCCGGGAAACGGGGCAGACTGGTAACAGTCTCAAAAAGGAGGGACATTAGCATTTATGGACATGATCGCGTTGATCCTATCCGTCATCGGCTGCATCAACTGGGGGCTTGTGGGTCTGTTCCGCTTTGACCTGGTAGCCTGGCTGTTTGGCGGAAGCGGCAGCCTCATCAGCCGCATTCTCTACACACTGGTGGGGCTGGCGGGGCTGTGGTGCATCACCTTTTTCTTCTGGAAGGCCGCATTCCGGGACGCTGCGTAAGGAAAGGCAGGGGCCGCTTTTAAAACGGTCCCTGCCCTTTTACATATTCGCTTTACTTCACACGGACAACGCAGCTGACGCTCTCGCCATTGTAGGTTGCCGTGATCTTCGCCACGCCCTTGCCCATAGCGGTGACAACACCGTTGCGCACCATAGCAATGCTGGAGTCGCTGGTCCGCCACTTCACATCCTCGGGCTTCAAGTCACAATCCAACTCCAGGGTGGTGTAAACACCGATCTTGCCGAAGGTAATGTCGGACTTTTTCAGCTTCAGGGTGGTGCTGCCGGTGGTCGCTTCCGTAGCAGCCTCGGTGGCCACGGTAGCCTTCGTCGCCTCGGTGGTGGGCTCCGTCTGCGCCTCGATGGCCACGGTAACGGGGCACTTCAACGTCTGGTCACCGCAGGTGACGACCACGTTGGTGGTGCCATTGCCCACGGCAGTGATACAGCCGTCGGCAGTCACAGTCACAACGCTCTCATCCTCGGACCGGTACTCCACGGTATCGGTGGTGTCCTCGGGGGTGACCAGCACGTGCAGCAGCCATTTTCCCCCCTCGGAAGTCAGGGTGTCCACGCCGCTGGACATGGCCAGACCCGTGCAGGGAACAGTGGGAACGGTGGTCTCCTCCTCGGTGGGAAGGGTCTGCACAGTTTCCGCCGTTACGGCAGGGGCCGTGGTCTGATTTGTATCCGCTTTCTTCCCGGGGATCAGGAACTTGACCGCCAAAAACACAGTGGCTGCCAGCACCAGGGCGATGAAGATCACCAGCACCACCACAAGGCCCACATTGGTCTTCTGGGGCTCCTCCTCATCCGGGACGGAAGCGTAATAGTCGGTGTCGTCATCCTCATCGCTGACTGCGGCATTCTTCTGGGGATTGACCGCATCAAAATCAAAGACCCGCTTTGGCTCTTTTTTCTTGCTGTCGCCATTCAGCTCCTTGGTCAGGTCGTCCAAGTCAAAGTTCTCCAGCTCCGCAGGGTCTACCGCGGGCTCCTCTGCACCGCCATCCGGCCGCCATCCGCAGATTGGACAGCAGGCGGAAGTATCCTGAAAGGCAGTGCCGCAGACTTCACAGGTGATCCGGTTCATGGAATTGCCTCCTTACGGGACGTCTTTCCTTCCAAGAAAGCATCCCTAAGATATATTTGCTCTATTATCGTCAAATTATACCACTTTTCTTTTCAGAAAACAAGCAGGAAACTGTTGATTTTTTTGTTATTTTATTTTATGATATGGAAGTCAAGGAGGCGAAAAAAATGTCTGAATCCAATCTCGTGTCCCCCCTTCTGGATGGCTTTGCTCTGGGTGCGCCCATGAGCAGTCGTCCCGGCGTGTGCTGCTGCCCCGCCATGAAGGAGGGTTCCGATCAAAAATACATCGTTAAAATTCTTTCCATGCCCGCATCCCAGACCCAGCTGGATGCGCTTCTGCTGACGGGGGCCTACAAAGACCCTGCCGCTGCTCTGGACTATTACCGCCAGAGCGCCGACGATGCCGCAGCAGAGGCAGAGTTCCTGCAGAGCATGGCAAAGCTGGAGGGCTTCTGCAGCTTTGAAGGGTGGCAAGTGGCTCCCATGAAGAAAAACCGCCTGGGCTACCATGTGTATCTGGTGAGCCGCTACACCCGCACGCTGGAAAAGGTCATGCGCAGAACCGCCATTACCCATCTGCAGGCCGTGAATCTGGGCCTGGATATGTGCGGCGCCCTGTCTCTTTGCCGTCGGGCCGGTCAGCTTTATGTGGACCTGAAGCCCACCAACATCCTGCTGAGCGAAAACGGTCACTATGAGATCGGCGACCTGGGCTTTGTATCCACCAAGTTTCTGGACTACACATCCATGCCGGACAAGTACCTGAGCCCCTACTGTGCCCCGGAGGCCCGGGACCCCATGGCCACCCTGAACCTGACCATGGACACCTACGCTCTGGGCATGATCCTCTACCGGATCTACAACGGCGGGAAGCTGCCGGAGCTGCCGGATGATCCGGCCCGGCCCCTGGAGGCGCCCCAGTACGCTGACGAGGAGATGACCTCCATCATTCTGCGCTCCCTGGCACCGGCCAAGGAGGACCGCTGGCAGGACCCTGCGGATATGGGCCAGGCTCTGGCCGCTTACCTGCAATCCGCCGCCCCCGCAGAGGAGCCCATTGCCCCCCTGGCCCCGGAGCCCCAGAGCGCACCCCAGGCGGCTCCCGAGCAGCCCCAGCCGGGCGCTGACCAGGTCTCGGAAGTGACGGAGGGCCCCCCTGCTGAGGCGTTCCCCGCCGAGACCGTCCCGGAAACAGCTCCGGAAGCAGAGATCACACCGGCAGAAGAGATTCCGGTCACGGATGGGCAGATGCCCCTGTCGGATGCCACCATCCGCATGGACCTGCCGGAGAGCAGCTCCCATACGCCGGATTCCTCCGTGCTGGACCAGGGGACGGTGCGCTTCTCCCCTGCGGGTATCGCCGTTGAAGAGCCTCCTGCGCCGGAGCAGCCCAAGGAGGAGGACGATGTGGTGTTCCCTGTCATCGCCCCCCAGATGCAGGACGATTTCGATCTGGACAGTGAGCTGGACGCGGTGAAGGACCTGCTGAAAACGCCAAAATATCCCACACAGCCTCCCCGGCCCGTTCGAAAGCCCGTCATGCAGAACGTCAGTCCCGTGGACGTGGAGAAGAATCGCCGCAGCAAGGCCCCGCTGACCATTGCCCTGGTGCTGGTTATCCTGATGGCCGTGGGCTTCTTCTCCTACTGGTTCTACAATAATTATTATCTGGTGTCCGTGAACGGCATCACCGTTTCCGGCAGCCAGACGGAGCTCACTGTGACCCTGGACACCCAGATCGCGGACAGCCTGCTCTCCGTCTCCTGCACGGATGCCTATGGCTCTGCCAAGGTTGCCCAGGTCTCCGGCGGCACCGCCGTATTCTCCGGTCTGAGCCCCAACGCCCTGTACAATATCCAGGTCCACGTTTCCGGCCTGCACAAGCTGACGGGGCAGATCTCCGATGTGTTCACCACGGAGGGCCAGACGGAGGTGGTCAGCATGACCGCAGTCACCGGCCCGGACGAGGGCAGCGCCCTGGTGAACCTGACCGTCAGCGGCCACGACCCGGAGGAATGGGTGCTCTCCGCCTCCTGTGAGGGCGAGGACAACATCATGCAGAATTTTACGGGCCACTCCGTCACCATCAAGGGCATGCACGTGGGCAAGGAATACACCCTTCGGCTCACCGCTGCCGACGGCTCCCAGCTGGCAGGCCAGACCACCATGAAATATACGGTGCTCAGCCTCGTCTCTGCAAGCAACCTGGAGGTCATCTCCCGGCTGGACGGAGACCTGACCGTGGGCTGGGATGCACCGGACACCCCTGTGGAGAGCTGGACCGTCCGCTGCTACTCCGACGACTATGACGAGACCCAGACCGTTGTATCCACCCTGGCCACCTTCCGGGGCACCAGCTATGACAAGGCCTATACCATTGAGGTCACCCCTGCCGGCATGACCCAGCCCTCCCGGCTGAACATCTCCGCCAACCCCATCACCGTCACCGACTTCCACTTCACGGAGAACGAAGAGGGTGGACTGGACGTGAGCTGGGACTTTGAAGGCAACGCCCCCAGCGAGGGCTGGCTGCTGATGTACTCCATGAACAGCTCCGATGCCACCAGCGTTGTCAAGTGCAGCGAAGCCAAGGGGACCATCGTCCCCCGCATTCCGGAGACGACCTACAACATCACCCTGCAGCTGACCTCTGACACCTCCATCTTCGGCGGGACCCGGAGCTACACCACCGCCACCGCAGAGACCTTCTCCACCCAAGGTCTGTCCGCTGACAAGATCCAGTCCCGGCTGCTCAAGACCCCGGACGGCACCAAATGGCTGGCCGACGATGTGAAAGAGGAGGATTACGCAACCACATTCCAGTCCGGCGATAAGCTCTCCATGGTGCTGGAGGCAACCGTCAAATTCTATGTGGAGCACGAGGACATCGACGTTATGTACGTCTATCGGGATGCCGACGGCAATCCTCTGCCCAACCTGGTATCCGAGGAAACCATCGACTGGTACGACCTGTTTTACGACGGCAAATATCAGCTGGGCGAGCTGAATCTCCCCAAGGCCCCTACAGAATCCGGCAGCTACTCCGTCACCGTGTACTTCAACGGTGCCCCGGTTGCAAACAACAGCTTCAACATCAAATAAGCCTCTGCTGGGCGGCCGTTTGGGCCGCCCAGTTTTTTGTCATTGCCGATACTCCGGCTCCTCTGGGGGAGCTCATAGGAAAAGGCCTGCTGCGAAACCGCAGCAGGCCTTTGATGTGTTTTTATCCCTTCACCGCACCGGCAGCCACACCTTTGATGATGTACTTCTGGCAGGTCAGGTAGAAGATGATGACGGGCAGGATGCTCAGCAGGATCAGGGCCATTGTTGCGCCCATATCTACGGAGCCGTAGGAGCCCTTCAGATACTGGATATGGATGGGAATGGTCATATACTTCTTCCGGTCCAAAACCAGATAGGGAAGCAGGTAGTCGTTCCAGACCCACATGATTTCCAGAACGCCCACGGAGATCATGGTGGGCTTCATCATGGGCAGCACCACGGAGAAGAAGGTCTTCACAGGGCCGCAGCCGTCAATAGCTGCCGCCTCCTCGATGGACAGGGGGATGGACTTGACGAAGCCGGAGAACATAAACACTGCCAAGCCTGCGCCAAAGCCCAGGTAGATAATGGGAATGGTCCAGGGGGTATTCAGGTGCAGAGAATCTGCGGTCTTGGGCAGAGTGAACATGACCATCTGGAAGGGCACCACCATGGAGAACACGCACAGGTAGTACACGATTTTGGAGAAGGCACTGCCCACACGGGCGATGTACCAGGCCGCCATAGAGGTGCAAACCAGAATCAGGGCACTGGAAACAATGGTGATAAACAAGCTGTAGCCAACGGACTTGGCAAAGGGGTAGTTGCCGAAGGTCATGCCCTTGATATAGTTGGCAAATCCAACAAAGGATTCTTCATTGGGCATGGCAAAGGTCTCGGTGTTGACGTAGGCATTGGCCTTGAAGGAATTCATAAGTACCAGGAAAATGGGCAGCAGGTAGACGATTGCGACCACTGCAAACACAATGGACAGAACGGCCTTGCCCCGCTTTTCTCCCTGGATGGTAGCAGGTTTCTTTGCCATTACTGCTGCACCTCCTTATCATGGGTGGATTTCATCTGGAAAATGCCGATAATGGCAACCAGAACGAAGAACATGACGGCCTTGGCCTGTCCAACGCCCTTGGTTTTCAGGGTATTGGAGTTGACGATGTTCAGGGCCAGCATTTCGGTGGTGTGGATGGCACCGTTGTAGGGGCGGCCATTGGTCAGGGCCAGGTTCTGGTCGTAGAGTTTAAAGGAGTTGGTCAGGGTCAGGAAGGTACAGATGGTGATGGAAGGCATGACGTTGGGGATGATGATGTCCCACAGGGTCTTCCACTCGGAAGCACCGTCGATCTTGGCAGCCTCCAGCATATCCCCCGGCACCGCCTGGAGTCCGGCAATATAAATAATCATCATATAGCCGATCTGCTGCCAGGCCATGAGGATGATGAGGCCCCAGAAACCGTAGGTGGAGTTCAGCAGAATGGAGGTATTATAGCGGGAGAGAATGCCGTCAAAAATCATGGACCAGATATAGCCCAGGACGATGCCGCCAATCAGGTTGGGCATGAAGAACACGGTTCTGAAAATATTGGAACCCTTAATGCCCTTGGTCAGCAGGTAGGCCACGGTAAAGGCCAGAATATTGATGATCAGCAGAGAAACCAGGGCAAAGCCTGCCGTATACCAGAAGGCATGGAGGAAGCTTTCATCCGCAAAGGCCTTTACATAGTTGTTCAGGCCCGCCCAGGTCCATTTGCTGGTGGTTTTGAAGTTACAGAAAGAAAGGAACAGACCCTTTGCAAAGGGATAAAGGAACCCAATGCAGAAGGCAATAAAGGTGGGAAGCAGGAAAATGGGGAAGCACTTCTGAATGGGACGACGGACCAGAACGGAGTTCAGTGCCGCACCGTCGTTCTTTTTCTTGAATAAAGCCATAGTCATCTCTCCTTTGAGGAGTACCGAGGGAACGGCCTCCGGATATTCCGGTTTGAAAAGCTCTGACGGATCAGAGTACGGTTATGGAAACTCTGAATAAAAATCGGGGCGAGCGAAACCGCTCGCCCCGATTGCTTGCATGGGAAAATCTTGGAATTAGCCTACGTTCTTAGCGTACTGGGCGGCCCAGCCGTCAACGATGGCAGTCTCCACAGCGGCCCAATCGCCGGTGCCGGAAACGTACTGAGTCAGAGCGTCCACAACGGCGGCACGGAAGTCATCCACGCCGGGAGTCCAGTTGAAGGCCCAGGTAACGGAGTAGTTGCCGTCAGCAACCAGCTTGTTGGCGTCGGCACAGAACACGTTCTCGGGAGTCTTAGCGTTCTTGAAGGGGCAGGGACCAAACTCTTTAGCCAGCATGGTGGTGCCTTCCTCGGAGGTAACGACCCACTTCATGAAGTCCAGAGTAGCCTGGATGTCTTCGGGAGCAGCTTCCTTGTTGACAGCCCAGCAGTTCTCAGTGCCGGAGCACAGGCCAGCCTTCTCCTCGCCTTCCACACCGCAGTAGATGGGGATCATGGCCAGGTCGTCGGGGTTCATGCCGAAGGTGCCGGTCAGGTTGCTGTACTCCCAGGTACCGTTCTGGTAGAACACAGCCTCGCCCTTGCCGAACTCGGCCTCAGCCTGGTCGCCGGTAGCGGTGGTCAGGGCAGCGCCGGTGGTGGCGGAGTCAGTGGTGTACAGATCCCAGATGGCCTTGAAGTTGTCCAGGTACTTGTTGGTGATAGTGGCGGGCTGCTTGGTCACGTCGTCGTCACGGAACTGGTAGAACAGCGGCATATTCAGCAGGTGGCCGGAGAATCTCCAGGAGGAGGAGCCGTCCAGACCGGCGGAAGTGAAGGCATCGAAGCCCAGCTCAGAAGCACGGGCGTGGATGTCGTCGGCAACGGCCTTCAGGGACTCGAAGTTGGTGATCTCATCCAGGGAGTGGCCGGCCTTTTCCAGCAGAGCCTTGTTGACGATGATGCCGAAGGACTCGTAGCAGTAGCCGATAGCCACCACGGAGCCGTCTTCGCCCTTCAGGTTAAAGTCATCGGTGGTCATTTCCTTGTAGACATCGGTGTCCCGCAGATCCATGCACCACTCGCCGTAAGCATCGATGGCGCCCTGGTTGCCGGCCTGGAACATGGTGGGAGCAGCGGCCTTGTCCAGCTCGGCGGTGAGGGTGTCGTCATAGGTACCGGAAGCGGCGGTAACGACGGTGACCTTCACGCCGGTCTGCTCAGTGTAGGTCTTGGCCAGTTCCTGCCAAGCGGCATCGGCCTCAGGCTTGAAGTTCAGGTAGTAAACGGAACCGGTAGCGGAGGCAGCAGGAGCCTCGGTCTCGGCAGCGGCAGTGGTCTCAGCAGCGGGAGCTGTGGTGGTTGCCACGGGGGTGTCGGTCTTGGCACCGCAGCCTGCAAACAGGCCCACGATCAAGACGAGGGACAGGAGAATCGCAAGTGTTTTTTTCATTTCAGTTCCTCCAAAGTAATGATTTGCATAAATGGTGAATCCGCAGGACCTCCTAAAAAAGCCCTGCATGACCCGGTTTGCGCCAAACCATCCATGCAGGGCATATTATACACCTAAGATATGTGCAAAGTCAACTAAGAAATGTGCATTTTCGGCTATCGAGACTGCCAAATTCCAGCTTCACATTTTGTTAAAAATTAACAATTTTTTGTGTTTTTGTCGAATTTAGGCCGAAACTTACACCGTTCTGTCATACCGCTTCGTCAGTTCCAGAACCTTCGCAGCCAGGGCATTGGAGCCATAGCCCTTCTTCACCCGCCAGGTCCAGTTGGAGCCCACGGTGCCGGGGAAGTTCATCCGGGCCTCGCCGCCCAGGTTCAGATAATCCTGCAGCTGCACAATGGCCCGGTCGGACACGGAGCTCATACAGGTGCGGATGGTGCCCCAGACATAGCCCTCCTTGCGGGTCAATGCCATATAGTCCGCAGCAATCTTCACCGCCTCGGCAGGGGCGGTCTCGAACCACTGCCGCATGGTCATGTTGTCGTGGGTGCCGGTGTAGCAGACGGTATTGCGGGTATAGGTATGGGGCTGGTAGTCGCTGGGCTCCTTGGAATCAAAGGCGAATTCCAGCACCTTCATGCCGGGATAGCCGGAGGCATCCCGCAAATCCAGCACCTCCTGAGTCAAAAAGCCCAGATCCTCGGCGATGAAGTCCAGCTGGGGCAGTCCCTTTTTCAGAGCATTCACAAAGCCCATTCCCGGGCCCTTGACCCAGTGGCCGTTCCGGGCGGTCTCGTCCCCATAGGGCACGGACCAGAAGGCCTCGAAGCCCCGGAAATGGTCCAGGCGCACCACGTCAAAGAGCTTGCCTGCGGCTCCCAGCCGGTCCAGCCACCATTTGTAGCCGGTTTCCTCCATCACGTCCCAGCGGTACAGGGGGTTGCCCCAGAGCTGGCCGTCGGCAGAGAAGGCGTCCGGGGGGCAGCCTGCCACATCTGTGGGTTCCAGCTTCTCGTTCAGCTGGAACAGTTCCGGATTCTTCCAGACCTCTACAGAGTCATAGGGCACATAGATGGGCACATCGCCGATGAGCTCAATGCCGTACTCCCCCGCCTTCTTTTTCAGGGCATCCCACTGCTTGTAGAATTCATACTGCACGAAGCTGTAGAACCGGATGGGCTCCGCCAGCTCCTGGGCAGCCTGTTCCAAAGCCTCCGGCTGGCGCTGCTTCAACGCGTCCTCCCACTGGAACCAGGGTGCAAAATTGTGGGTCTCCTTCAGAGCCATGTACAGGGCAAAGTCAGGCAGCCAGGAGGCGTTGCGCTTGATAAAGGCATTCAGGGCCCGGTCGTTGCGGAAGCGGCTGTAGGCGGTTTTCAGAATGGGGAACCGGCCGTTGTAGAGCTTGCCAAAATCCACCTTTCCTTCGTCATCGCCCCAGTCCACAGCCAGAAGCTCCTCCTTGGTCAGCAGATGCTGCCGGACCAGGGTATCCAGATCGATCAGATAGGGGTTGCCCGCATAGGCAGAGCAGGACTGGTAGGGGGAATCTCCATACCCCGTGGGGCCCAGGGGCAGCAGCTGCCAGGACTGCTGACCGGATTTGTGGAGGAAGTCCAAAAACGCATAGGCATTTTTGCCCATGGTGCCCACGCCGTAAGGCCCGGGCAGAGAGGTGATATGCATGAGAATACCGGATTTGCGCATAATTGATACACTCCTTATAGGTATATTTTTTTACAGCACCGAATACAGAACCGGACAGGCAATTGCCGTCAGGATACCCGCCACCACCAGGGAAAGGCTGCTGACCGCGCCGGTAAGCTCGGAAATTTCCGAAGCCCGGCTGGTGCCTACCACATGAGAAGCAGTGCCAAAGGCCACGCCCTGGGCAATGGGCTCCTGAATTTTCAAAAGGCGGCACAGAGAGCTGCCGCAGATGTTGCCAAGAATGCCCGTAATGATGATCACGGCGGTAGTCACCGCAGGCACGCCCCCCAGCTGCTCGCTGATGGCGATGCCCATGGCCGTGGTGATGCTCTTGGGCAGAAGGGAGGCCAGCATCCTGTCCTCCATGGCAAAAACCCGGCAGAGGATTGCCACGCAGCCCAGGCTCACCGCTGTTCCCGCCAGAACGCCCACAAAGATGGCCGGCAGATTCTTTTTCAGGACCTTTACCTGCTCGTACAGAGGTACAGCAAGGCACACCGTAGCCGGTGTCAGCAGCCAGGAAAAGGTTTCACAGCCCGCCGCATAATCGCGGGGGGCTACATCCAGGATTTTGATTGCGGCAATCACCAGGATCACCGCAATAAGGATCGGATTGCAAATGGGGCTTTTCAGCTTTTTTTGCAGCCAGATGCCGAATTCATAGGCTCCCAGCGTCAGGACAATGGCAAACAGGGAAGTCGCCGTCAGAAGCTCATTCATGGCACTTCCCTCCCCTTCTCAGCATCCACTGGGTCACCAGGCCGGAGACGGCGAAAACCAAAACTGTGGATACCGCCAGCACCACCCCAATGGGCAGCATCACCGGGGCAATCTCCTGCCAGATCTCCACAATGTTTACGGCAGGGGCCACAAACAGCAGTCCCATAATGGCGATGAGAAATTTACTGACGGCATCCACCCGGTGCAGCTTCACGATTCCCGTTTGCAGGGCAAAAAACAGCAGCACCAGCCCGTAAATCGCCGCAGGCACAGGCAGCGGCAGCAGAATGTGCAGAAGCTCTCCCAAAAGGGTAAAGCCGAAAATGATCGTTGCTTGGTATATGTATTTCATGATGTTTCTTTTTCTCTTCTCTCGTTGAAGGGTTTGATTCTCTCGCCCACAGGTCGCCTTTGGCTCAAAACCACAGGTACTCCATGAACTGGGGCACCTGTTTTTCCCAGTCGGCTTCGCAGTGGCGGCCACCCTCCTGGCAGTACACCGTGGCCATGGCGTGCTTTTTCCAAAAAGCCTCGGCGATTTCCCGGTTGGCAATGGCCGTGGGGTTCATTTTGCCCACCATCTTGCTCTCCTCGGTGCCCCAACTGAGATACACCCGGGTATCCGGATCAATGGCACCGATCTCCGAGAGCAGCTGCTTTCGGCACAGGCGGATGGCGCTGCTGAGGCAGGCCGCCTTGGAAAAGGTCGCATTGTACTTTGCCGCTGCATAGATGGACATGAGTCCGCCCATGCTGGAGCCCGCAATGCCCGTGGCCTCTCGGAAGGAATAGGTCCGGAAGGCATTGTCCACCCAGGGCTTCACCTCGTGGACAATCCACTCCATGGTCTTTCCCCCCATGCCGTGAATTTCTCCCAGACTGCCGCCCCGAACATCGTAGGGGCAGTATTCATCCAGGCGCTCCCTGCCCTCATGGCCACACTCCATGCCAACTACGATCATTTTCTTCTGCCAGCCGTCCAGGAAGGCCTCCAACCCCCAGCATTTGCCGTAGGTTGCATCGGAATCCCGGAACAGGTTGTGCCCGTCGAAAAAGTACATAACGGGGTAACGCTCTGCGCTTGCATCGTAGTCATTTGGCAGGTAGATGTGCAGCGTCCGGTTCTGATTCTTCGGGGAATAATTGAATGGCTGCTTGATGACCACAGCCCCTCACCTCACGCTTCGTATTTGGGTTCGCAGGTCAGATTTACGCCCAGGCGGCGGAACATATTCATATCCACACTGGACAGCAGCACGGAGGAATGGACCTCACAGCCCCGCAGCTTGCTCAGCTGCTCCATGGCCATCTCCGCCGTGGGATTGGTGGCCGCACTGATAGACAGGGCGATCAGGGTCTCATCGGTATGCAGCCGTGGATTCCGGTTGCCCAGGTGGTCCACCTTCAGGTGCTGAATGGGATCCAGCACAGCCGGGGCAATCAGGTGCAGCTCGTCAGGAATGCCTGCCAGGGTTTTCAGCGCGTTCAGCAGCAATGCCGAAGAAGCGCCCAGCAGCTCAGAGGTGCGGCCGGTGACGATCCGTCCATCCGGCAGCTCCATGGCTGCCGCAGGTGCGCCGGTCTGTTCTGCCCGGGTAAGGGCAGGTGCAATGACCGCCCGCTCCTCAGCCCTTACGCCGGCCTTCTTCATGAGCATTTCCAGCTTATAAACCACCTCATCGGCGACCTTGCCCTTCTTCTGGTCGTCCAGAGCGGTGTAATAACGGCGGATGATCTCCTGGCGGGAAGCAAAGCAGGCAGCCTCGTCATCGATGATGCAATTGCCAACCATATTTACGCCCATATCCGTGGGGGACTTGTAGGGGCAGTAGCCCAGGATCTTTTCAAAAATAGCCACCAGCACCGGGAAGGCCTCCACATCCCGGTTGTAGTTCACCGTGGTGGTGCCATAGGCCTCCAGATGGAAGGGGTCGATCATGTTCACGTCGTTCAGGTCCGCCGTAGCGGCCTCATAGGCCAGGTTCACAGGATGGTTCAGCGGCACATTCCAGATGGGGAAGGTCTCGAATTTGGCGTAGCCCGCCGTAATGCCCCGCTCGTGCTCATGGTACAGCTGGCTCAGGCAGGTGGCCAGCTTGCCGCTGCCGGGGCCGGGGGCCGTCACCACCACCAGGGGCCGCGTCGTTTCGATATAGTCATTCTTGCCAAAGCCCTCGGGGCTAACCACGAAGGAGGTATTGGAGGGGTAGCCCTCGATGGCATAGTGGTGGTAAACCTTGATGCCCATACCCTCCAGACGGGCCTGGAAGGCCTTTGCCACGGTGTTGTCGTGATACCGGGTGAGCACAACGCTGGAGACGTAGAGTCCAAAATTCCGGAAGATATTGATCAGCCGGATCACGTCCAGGTCATAGGTAATGCCCAGATCGCCCCGGATCTTGTTCTTTTCGATGTCACCGGTGTTGATGGCAATGACCATCTCCACGTGGTCTTTCAGCTGCAAAAGCATCCGCAGCTTGCTGTCGGGCTGAAAGCCGGGAAGTACCCGGGATGCGTGATTGTCGTCATAGAGCTTGCCGCCAAACTCCAGGTACAGCTTGCCGCCAAACTGAGCAATGCGCTGCCGGATATGCTCCGACTGCATCTGCAAATATTTATCGTTGTCAAACGCCTTGTGAACCATGATAGCCGCCTCTTTCAAGTCAAAATCAATCACGCTACATTATAAGGGATTTCCGGTCGAAACGCAATAACCATCCTATGGATTTTTTCCGTCAAAAAACAGGCATCCGGGAAAACCGGATACCTGTTTGAAAAGCATTTTGGATTACACCAATTCGATGACCGCCATCTCAGCAGCGTCGCCGCGACGCTCGCCGGTACGGGTCACTCTGGTGTAGCCGCCGTTGCGGTCAGCGTACTTGGGAGCGATCTCCTTGAACAGCTTGTGTGCAACGTCTTCCTTGGTGATGAAGGACAGAGCCTTGCGGTAAGCGGCCAGGTCGCCCTTCTTGCCCAGGGTGATCATCTTCTCGACCACAGGCTGCACTTCCTTAGCACGATAGAAGGTGGTTTCCATCTTGCCGTTTGCCAGCAGATCGGTAACCTGCTGACGCAGCAGGGCCTTTCTCTGTGCGCTGGTCTTGCCCAGCTTACGAGTGCCAAACATTCGCGTTTCCTCCTCTTTAAGCGTTAGTTGTTGCTGCCAGAATCTTCACTGGCCAGGGACAGGCCCATCATTTCCAGCTTCTTCTGAACTTCGTCCAGGGACTTCTTGCCCATGTTGCGGACCCGCATCATATCCTCACCGGTCTTGTCAATCAAGTCGGCAACGGTGTTGATGTTGGCGCGCTTCAGGCAGTTGAAGCTCCGGACAGACAGATCCAGCTCGTCGATGGTCATGGAGAGCTTTGCATCCGGATGGTCGGCCACCTTTTCCACAACCGTGGAGGAGCTGGTGACAGCGTCGCTCAGGTTGGTAAAAACAGTCAGGTGGTCGCTCAGGATCTTGGCCCCCAGAGAGACGGCATCCTTCGCGGAGATGGTGGAATCTGTCCAGACCTCTAGGGTCAGTTTGTCGTAGTCGGTTCTGTCGCCGACACGAGTGGGCTCCACAGCGTAATTCACCTTGGTTACAGGGGAATAGATGGAGTCGATGGGAATCACGCCGATCACAGTCTGGGGTGTCTTGTTCCGGTCAGAGGAAACATAGCCCCGGCCCTGAGAAAGAGTGATCTCCATGTTGAAAGTGGCATCCTCGCCCAGCGTGCAGATATGCAGCTCGGGGTTGAGGATCTCAACGTCCGCGTCAGCCTTGATATCACCGGCGGTCACTTCGCAGGGACCAACGGCATCGATATGCACGGTCTTGACACCGGGGGTGTGCAGCTTGGGGATGATCCGCTTCACTGCCAGCACGATCTCGGTCACATCCTCAGTCACGCCGGGGATGGTGGAGAACTCATGCTGTACTCCCTGGATTTTCACAGAGGTGGCAGCGTAGCCGGGCAGGCTGGACAGAAGAATCCGTCTCAGGGAGTTGCCCAGGGTCATACCGTAGCCGCGCTCCAGAGGCTCTACGACGTACTTGCCGTAAGAGGGGTCCTCGGCGGAATCAAAGCAGCTGATACGGGGCTTTTCAATTTCTACCATGAATCAAAACCCTCCTTAGATGGGTGGGGAGCAGGCTCCCCACGATAAAACGATAACGAACAGGGTCAGAGGATTACTTGGAGTACAACTCGACGATGAGGTGCACAGCGATATCGAAGTCGATATCGGCCTTGGTAGGCATAGCAATGACCTTGCCCTGGAGGGTGTTCTTGTCACGGTCCAGCCACTTGGGGGCAGCAACAAAAGCGTCGTCTTCCTTCAGCTTCTTGAAGAAAGCATTGGAAGCGCTCTTTTCGGAAACAGCGATCACGTCACCGGACTTCACCAGGTAGCTGGGGATGTTGACCCGGCTGCCGTTGACGGTGAAGTGGCCATGGTTGACCAGCTGACGGGCCTGACGGCGGGTAGCCGCAAAGCCCAGGCGGTAAACCACGTTATCCAGACGGCGCTCAACCAGGGTCAGCAGGTTTTCACCGGTGTTGCCCTCGGCACGAGCGGCCTTGTCATAGTAGTTCCGGAACTGCTTTTCCTGGATACCATACACGAATTTGACCTTCTGCTTTTCGGTCAGCTGAGTAGCGTACTCAGACTTCTTAGCTCTTCTCTGGCCGCCGGGGTTCTTGGTGGAAGTCTTGGAATAACCCATCGCGGCAGGAGAAACGCCCAGCGTTCTGCAACGCTTCAGCACGGGCTGCATATTCTTAGCCATTTCGCAAAATTCCTCCTATACCTAAATCAGACTCTACGTCTCTTGGGGGGACGGCAGCCATTGTGAGGAATGGGGGTGACGTCCTTGATCATAACAACTTCCAGGCCGGCAGTCTGCAGGGCGCGGATCGCAGCCTCACGTCCCTGGCCGGGGCCCTTCACATAAACCTCAACGGTCTTCAGGCCATGCTCCATAGCGGCCTTGGCTGCGGTCTCGGCAGCAGTCTGGGCAGCATAGGGAGTGGATTTCCGGGAGCCACGGAAGCCCAGTCCGCCGGAGGAAGCCCAAGACAGGGCATTGCCTTCCAGGTCGGTGATGGTAACCATGGTATTATTGAAGGAGGAGCGGATATGTGCCGCACCCTTCTCGACGACTTTGCGCTCGCGACGGCGCTTAACAACCTTCTTAGTAGCTTTGGTAGCCATTTACATATCCCTCCTTACTTCTTCTTGTTCGCAATGGTCTTCTTGGGACCCTTGCGGGTACG